>JAABUV010000563.1_pt1 | contig 55888 bp, 59 predicted proteins | sample 5559971 | NCBI WGS metagenome assembly JAABUV01 (sample SAMN10711881, study PRJNA513362) | rock metagenome | isolation source: Antarctica rocks | place: Antarctica: Victoria Land, Knobhead nord | collected 2015-12-19 | reverse complement strand
TGGGTTTTCCGGCGCGCTGTGGCGTACGCCGCTCTGGAGATTTAGTGCGCGGCGTACGCTGCGCGCCGGGCACCGCCATCACCAGCTTACTCTAGCAGTGCTGTGCCGCACAAGAGCTGATTGTGTATGTATATGTTTGTTGCCATGCAGTATGCCAACAAGCTGGCCGCACCAAGGGCTTCAGCTTCTGAAGCTCACGGTGAACATGTTAGACTGCAACCACGCGAATCAAGCTGGGTGGGGTCCAAAAGCGGGTGCGCGTGCGGGCGCACCGCACGCGCACAAACGTCCGCGTCGCGCCGGCCCGGCGCTGCGCGCGGGCCGGGCATGACTGCAGGCACGGGTTGGCTGCGCACGCCGCCCAGAGCGCATGCTCTCAGCACATGGCACGCTCATTTATATGATAGCAATTGACAGAAAGCAGCGGCTGGGTGCACTATCTTGCGTGGGCTACGCAGCAGGGGCTAAGCGATCGGCACATGCAGGCTGCAATAGAACATTCCCTTGTGCGAACAGCGGCACTGACTAACGCTCATGGATTTGGTGCGTTTGTACTGTGTACTTTAGCATGTGTGCTCAGGGCTTTGCTAGCCAGCTGGCATCTGATTGGTTCCAAGGAGCTTGGTCTGCCGCAGCATGGCCCGTGAAACCTGCAAGGTGGGAGGGTGACCGAGAGCCACGCACGAGGCGTGGGACTGCACCCGGGTGGAACAGGCTGGCAGCAGTGGCGCCGACGACTGGCGACACAGACGCAAACTTCTTTGGCGCGACCGGCAGCTCGCGCAGGATGGAGCCATACGACCTGCGCCGGCAGAGTTTGCCACACCGAGCTAGGACAGATACCATAGCACAACAAGACCAAAATATGCAGCTTGAATTTCTGGCAACCCCAGCAGCAGTGCAGTAACGACTTGCCTCATGCATACAATCTCACACTTGCGCTGCATGGCCTGGTACACCGAGAGTTGGCATTATGGCCAGTTGTATGGTGTGACACATGATGTTTCGCTGGCCAGCTGTGAGAGTGCGCCCGGCATACAGGGAGTGCGGCTGCAAGCCGCCTGCGTGCCCACGCGGCATGGATGCAGGGTGCGCAAAAGCGGCGGATCACCTGGGCATCGGCGTGCACCCGGGCGAGTTCCCCGGCGCCGGCCGGAACATGGGCAGGTCGCCAATGGGCGACGCCGCATCATCACCCTCCAGGTCTGCGTCCTTGGTGGGCTGCGGGCGCACATATGGCACTGGTCATGCGAAGGCAAGGCCAGTCGCCACTGCGCCAGCAGGCGCGATGCGCGCAGCGGCAGGCACAGAGGGGCACTCGGCGCGCATGGCACGGCAGGTGCACGCCAGCGCACCGTCGCTGGTGCGCTCTGCTCCGGCAGGCGCAGCCCTGCGGGGCAGCTGGCCATTGCGCATTGGTCCAGTCTCTTGCCGCCGTGCCATAGTGGCGCGCGCCCGTATGCGCCCTGCACGCAGCGGATGCCCCCGCGTGGTGCTCGCGGTGCTAGGATGTGAAGGGGTGGGTCAGGCCAGGATGCATCAGGATCGCCCAACGGCTAGGAGACCTAGCCGCAATCGGAGAACGAGGCATGCGACGTCGGCGACACAGAGCCCTCGCGAGACGTCGCACCAGGAAGAGGTGACACTGCCGTGCAACGCGGCAGCGAGGAAAGCCATACATACAAGCCACGGCGGTCACACAGAGTCCAGAGAGCACCAGAAAGCCTTGGGCACTGCTTGCCTGTAGCGATAGGTACCAGTGTGCACACCTGCTCGTTGGCAGCAGCGGGCTCTAGCGGCCTCCTGCCCGTTGAGCGGAAACGAAAAGGCCCTGCGCGCCGCGCCGGCCGGCGGTCGTCAGCAAGGGACAAGCAACAACAGCAACAACAGCAAGCGGGGCTGGCCAGCCCTGCGTGGCGCTGATCGTGGCCAACACAGCATGCATGCAGCCCAAACCCTCCCAGACCTGGCTCAGGCCTCACCATGGCCCACAGTAGGCGACAAGCAGCCCTGGGGCGGGTCCGGCCGCGGCCAGGCGTCGCCGCACGGCGCCTTCTGCCACTCCATGCGGCCCCAGCCGCACAAGTTCTCCTTGTCGGCGTCCGGCGCGGGCGCCCCTGTGCGCACGCGCGGCGCGAGCCACTGCAGGCCCGTTGCCAAGTCCCCATTGGGCCCCATACGCCCACAGCCCCGGCCCAACTGTGCGCAAAACGCGCGCTTGGGCCAGCCAGCCCGGTCCCTCTCCTACATGCTCCCAGCAGGCGCTTGCACCCCCACGTGACTCTGCCTCAGCCAGGCTCCTCTGGGACTGGCGCAGGCGCGCTGCAAACGGGCCAGCTGCTTGGGGCCATTCTGAAAAGCGAGGGTAAACGCAGCCCTGACATTTGCACCGACATCGAGAACTGGCACTGATGCAGCGATGCTTTTCATTCATTCAGCGAGTCAAGGAGTGCCGTCTGTAACTATGCAGGCGCCTGGGGGGCCCGTAGGCCTGCGCCTGTGCAACCTCGCAGAGCACAAGACGCTCGCCTATTTGCCAATCCACGAGGTGCTGCCTTGCGCGCCGGGGCCAGCGAGCACGCAGGACTGCGCCAGCACCTGTGATGAGGTCGCCTGTGCTGCGGACGCTGTGCTGCAGCAGGAGATGCTGGCCAACCTGCGGCGGGTCGACACGCGATGCCTGTGCGCCTCTGTGTGTACAGTGCAGGCCAGTGCACCACCTCCGAGGCTTGCCCCCGCTCACTGTTCCTCTGCTCGGCAGGTTCCCGAGGCGAAGCGTGGCAGCCGCAGCGCACAGCATGGGGCCCTTGGAGCGCGCGCTGCGTGAAACCGATCCAGGCATCTTTGAGTGTGAGACCGCTGGTGCGCGACCCCGGCAAGGCTACTGCCTGGAGGCACACCTGGCTGCTGGTTGGATGTCGAGCAAGGCGTGGTTTGAACGAACGGAAGACAGGGATGGCGCGCGAATGGCGCAGGCACGCTGCCTCCAGAGCAGGAGAGCACAATGGCCTCGCCAGCGAGTGCCGTCGGAGGAGCATACGACGCTCCTGTTGAGGGCCTGCCAGACCACGGCGCTGCGGCCACCCCGTTTGCGCAAGCGCGAGTGCAGGCAGCAGCGGCGGCCGCTGCCCTCGAGCTGGCGCCCTGCACTGTAGAGGTGAGCGCACTTCACCAGTGCTCTGGACACGCGGGCTGCATCGACTGTGCATCTCAAGCGGCTGACACCCGGTCGCCGTTCACTTTGCAGGCACGCGCAGAGCCCCAAGCGCAGCCCTCAGCGAGGCGGCGGCCCGCGCGCGCTCGCCAGACAAACGTCCCGCCTGCCGTGTCGGCGCTTGAGCTCACCGGTGCGCAGCTGCAACTGCGGGGTAGGAAATGCCGTCATGGTATTCTGTTGCTGCTGAGACAGCGGGCTGACTCGCAAGCGCGGGTGGTGCATGTCTCTGCCGCCAGGCGGGAACAGACCGGTGTGTGCTGCGGGGCGCACAGCCGCGTTGGCAAAGGCGCTCGAGGCATTCCTGGCGAGTGACGCGCGCCGCCGCAAGGCTGCCGATGACGTCGAGGGCGGCGACAGCGACGGCGACGGCGCTGCCGCTGGGCACGATGACGGCGACGGCGCCCGAAGCACCAAGGGCGCGGCGGGATGCGTCCTGGCGCGCAGCAGCGACACCGGGAGCGACGGCGAGGTCGATGCCAACGAGCACGACGGCGGCGCGGCGGGCGGAGCGGCCTCCAGGGCCAGGGCGGCCGCGCACGACGTGGCCGCGCTCGCCGATGCCCTGGAGCGCGCCGCGCATGTGCTGGCGCGCGTGGACGAGCGGCTGCCCGCGGCAGCGCTCGGCGCGCTGTGCGAGCACGCGGCCGCGGGGCAGGGCCTCGCACTCGCGCTCGGCATGCGCGTGCGCCCCGCGCCGGCGCCGCTGCTGAAGACGCAGCTGTGGGGCAGGGATGCGCAGGCCATCCACATTGGCGCCCCGGCTCGCCGCGCCTCAGTCGCGTGCATGGCAATCCGCATGCAGCATCCGGCGCGAGCGGCGCATCCCTGACGCCACAACAGCGCCTACCGTGCTGCGGCCGGCCGGTGCGCTCGCCAGCGCGCCGGGCGCTGACTGCAGCTGGCGCCGCGACCAGGAGGACAGCGAGGACGCACAGGCGGCTCTGGCTTCGCTCGAGGCGGCCATCGCCTGCCTGCGCATCCTGGGCGCGCCGGGCATGCCGCAGCAGGCGCGCGCAGCCCCCCGCGCCGCCGGCCAGGCTGCGCACGTCGCCGGTCGTGCGTTGCACGCTGCCAGTGGGGCTGTGCGCGGGGCTGCTGGCATGCCGATGACCTGTGACGCCAGGGCTGGCCAGCTCCTCTGAGGCAGTGAGAAATGCATTTGGTGTGCTTTTGCATGCGCTCATCGACACTTGCACCTAAGCTGCCAGAGTTTCAGGCCCGGGCTCGTGGCTTAGCAACGTGTCACAGACAGTGGCACTTGGTCCGCATCATCCTGTCCATGATGGGATGTGGCGCAGTGTGCATGGATGTCGCTGTGCGGCAGTGCATGCCGCGGAGCGGGCCAGGTCACCGACTGCCTTTCGCTGGAACCTCCCTCCAGCACAGGGACCTTGGCTTTTGCCAAACCAGGCGCCCGCAGCGCAGCGCCACTCCTCTCCAGCCGGTAGCGCCGATCTCTAACGCAAGGGCGCGCGCGCAGGTGTACAGCGATGACGCCATCGAGCGCGTGACGGAGCTGGTGCGCTTCCAGCTGCAGGCCAATGTGCTCGCGCTGCACGACGCGCGCCTGGCCGCCGCATACCGCCCCGGCCTCCACGCGCAGCAGGGTGCGCAGGCGGGCGCGCCGGCCCCGCGCGCGCCCGCCGGCTCAGCCGGGCGCTGAGCCTGCCTGCCGTCTGTCGCGTCCGGCATGCTGTCAGCAGAGAGCGGCCACTGCCCCTGCTTGAGGCCTGTGTCTGCTGCAAGGAGAGTTGTGGTTCTCGGAGCCTTCTCGGCTGGAGCTGGGTCCGCTTCCGCCCTCTTCCTGCCTCTGCCTTCCTCCCATTCCCAGTAACAAGGAGTGCATGGGCACCTGGCATTGCATGACTCGGTGCTGCCTGGCTGCTTCTGCAGAGGCGGCCGCGGCTGGTGATGATGAGGCGGGGCGCTGCACGAAGAGAGCGCGCAAGTGAGTGCTAACACACCCACTGCTTGTGTACAGCCTGTGAGAGAGGCAGGGTGCCTGAGTTGCAGGCATGTGCATGCCCGGCAGTGCACGTTGTGATGTGATAAGTCAGGCCCGCTTCGTTTGTCTGCGCTGCGCTGGCTGACCCCTGCAACACCCCTAGTGTGCGTTCAGGTGCAACCAGCTCCCCGCAAGATGGCGCTCCCTGGAACAGTGACCCGCTGAGCTGCTGGCCGCCTTGCTCCTCAGCGCTTGACCGAGCCCATGCTCAATCCTAACCCTAAGCCCGCGGGGCGGGCCGGCAGGGGCCGCACAGCGGCGGAGGCCGTGCGCGGGCGCGTGGAGGCCGCGCTGGACGCGCTGGGCGGCCTGCTGGCGGCGGTGCCGCTGCCGGCGCACGTGCTGGGCCCGCTGCTGCGCGCGGCCGCGCAGGCGCTCACCGTAGAGGGCCTGCCCGTGCTGCAGGTCAAGGCTGTGGGTGCGCTGCGCGCCCGGCCGGCCTGACCAGCGCCCGGGGGTCACAGGGGAGGGTGGGCGCGCTCCTGATATTTCAGGGCCCGCAGCTTGAGCGTGTTGTGCGCCGGCCGCACGCCCCGCTTGACCGCCATGCTTGCTTGGTGTGCGGCGCACATGGCGAGGCGCATCTTCGGTTCTCCCCGTGATTTGGAGTTGGAGGGCAGTCTGTTGCAACGTCCGCACGCCGCGGCGCAGGCCCGCCGGCGGCCAGCTTCCAGCTCCACTCGTATGCTCGTAGCCCTATAGAAGTGGGCGGTCTGCAGCGCAACCCCGCCCGCCGCGGCGCAGGCCTGCTGGCGGCCAGCTTCCGGCACCAGCCGCGGCAGCGCGGCGCGCAGCTGGAGGAGCTGCTGGGCGGCGTGCTGCCGCACCTGCCGGGCGGCCGGCGCGCGCCGCGTGCGTTCGTGGTCGCCGCCGACGACGGCGCGGTCGCCATCCAGATGGCCTCCGCGCTGCTGCTGCACATGCTGCAGGCGCGCGCCCCGCGCCGCGCGCTGGGGCGGTGGGCGCCCTCGGCGGCTAGCCGTCCTGGCCCCTGCCGTGCTGCGGCCCCGCATGCGAGCGCTTCCTGCTTGCTCAGTAACATCGCTGAGCCGGCGGCGCCGGCGCCCCGGCGTCCAGGGAGCCCGGTGCGGCCGGCGGGGCAGCGTGCCTGCATGCGCATGTGCGCGCGCCTGCAGCGGCCGGCGGCGGCGCGATGTCGTGCACGAGCCTGCGCCGCGCTCTGCATGTCTTGGAAGCAGCGCTCACGCTGCGCGGCCACGGCAGGCGAGCGTGGACTTGCCGGCAGCTGACGTGGAGGGGGGCGCGCTGCGCGAGTGCTACGCGCCGGCACTGGGCTGGGCGGACGCCTTCTGGCAGGGCCTGTTCGACCGGTGCGCACGCGCATGAGCGCGGGTGGCTGCTAACCAGTGCTGGCCGTCTTAGCACCAACTTTGCTGCCGCCCTGGTCTGTCAGCAAGGGTGCACTTTCAGACGTACATGTGCTCTCCCTGCACATGCTGCCTCAAAGCTGGTACCTGGGCCGTAGCAGTGTCTGTGCAGCTGTGAGGTGTTGAACCGAGGCTGGACAGGCTCAGCACATGAGCGCGGGGGTCACAAAGAGTCCCTGTAAAAGCATCAGCTTGGGGACGTTCAAAGTTGCCGACAGCACCGTCTGCACTGCCGGCGGCACGAGGCCCGGCGTTTGTGTCTGCTGCTCGCTCTGCTGGGCAATTGTCACAGAGGCGATGCAGCTCGTCTGACGGGCAGGCGCTGCGGCGGGAGCTTGCTGCAGCTGGCTCGTGCGCCGAGGATATTGAGTTGCCAGCAGTGCTTGGACCATGCAGCAGTGCACGGGTGCTTGAGGCGATGGCGGGGCGCGCAGCATGTCTGCCGCGCGGGAGGCGGGCGATTGCGACGTGCGCGCGCTGGCGCGCGCGCTCGCCGCGGACGTCATCGCCGTGCGCTGCCTGCCGGCGTGGCCGGTGGCCGACGCGGCGCTGCTGCGCCTGGTCGGCGTGGCGGCCGGCACGCGCGGCCTGGGCGCGCCGGACGCGGCCACCCGCCAGGCGCGGCCCGCCCCCGCGCCAGGGCGGCTTGAGGCTGGGGCGCTGCGGCGAGGCGATGCGGCTGGTGTGCGTGTAGAGGGCCGGGGGGTTTGCACGCTGCAGAGAGCTCCTGCGTCGGGCTGGCCGTGTCTTACGCTGATGAGGCAAAATGTTTGAGGATGCTAGTCAAATACATTTTGCTCACATGTTAACTGGCTGGCATGGCGTGGAGCTCAAAGTAGGTGTTACAGCCCTTTTACAGCTCCCAGTGGGCTCTTGCGGAACACAAGCTGCCTGGCGCTAGCAGCCGCGGTTGCCCGGCGCGCAGGCCAGCGTGGACATCCTGGGGAGCATCGCCGCCGCCGTGTGCGCGGCCAACCGCGCCGCCGAGGAGGAGGCCGCGGCCGTCGGCGAGCTGGTGCAGGGCGAGGGTACGGCCGGCACGCCGCCCGCCCGCTGCCCGGCTCAGCCCTTGATGTTAGTCGCGCGACTCTGTCACGCGCGAGCTGCTCTGCCACATGAACATGCGTGGGTCGGCACACGCGTTTGTGTGCCGTCCCTGGCTCCCTGATTGGCCCGTGCGCCGCGGCCTGGCGATCTTGCCTCTTCAGGTTCAGGCCCGCTGTGCCGCCGGCTGAACAGCTGCTTGCAGACGCTGATTTGAGTAGCTGTCAGTGCAGTGCAGCGCCAGCGTGTGCTGCACAGCTTCAACAGAAACTCTATCCAAGGCCTGCAGCATACAGCACGACACGCAGCCCCAGGCAGCCCTTCGGCAGGGCTGACCCGCGCGCCGCCGCCGCGCCGCAGGCGCGCCCGCGCCGGGCGGCGCGCTCGGCCAGGTGGCCGCCGGCGCGCCAGCGCTGCTGCTCGGCGCGCTGGCCGAGGGCGCCGGCGACCCGGGCGACAGAACGCTGCGCGCCTCCGCGCGCCGCTTCCTGCTCTGCCAGGCGCTGGCGGAGCAGCCGAGCGGCGAGGGCAGGGCGGGCGGCGAGACCGCGGCGCTCACCGTTGCCTGCCGGCAGGCGGCCGCGGAGCTGGCATCCGGCGCCACTGGCGTCCGCCTCGGCCGCGGCGCGCCCTGCTTCTGCGGCCTATGACCCCTGACCTGAAATCGCGGCCGTGCAGGCTGCCTCTGTGAGCTGATTGTGGCCTGTTATCTGGTCCGCTTGTTTCATGCTCCGAGCGTTTGCTTGGCAGCTTGGCAATCCGCCCCCGCAGCTGCATGCGGCCGGTCTTGCAGGTATCGAGCTATTACATCCAGAAGTTGGCAGCCCACCTCCCGAGCAGCCCTGGTGACACCGCCCGGGACACGCCCACTTCGCTGAGAGAAGCGCATGCGTGCAGGGGACATGGCGCGGCTGGCGCGCGCCGCGGCGGCTGCCGGCGCGCTGGGCCGCGGGCGCAGCGCGCTGCTGCGCCGGCTAGTGCAGGCGGCCGACGGGCACCAGGCGCCCACAGTGCGCGCGCACGCAGTACGCGCGCTGGGCGGCGCCTGCCGCGCCGACCCGCGCCTGCTCGCCCTGGCCGAGGTGCAGGCCGGCATCGGCCGCGCGCTCAAGGCGCGCCCGCCGACCCGCCGCTACCGCCGCCCTGCGCGGGCAAAACTTTGCTGCTTCCTTGCTGCTCTGAAGCAGGCTCAGGCTCAGCGCCAGACGCTGAGGCGGTCCTGCCATGGTGACCTGTGCCGCCCCGTCAGCGGCTCTCGGGCCGGCCCCGCGCCTGGCGCCCAACCTTGCGGCCCTGCGCAGGACGAGGCGGCCTCGGTGCGCCAAGCGGCGGTGGACGTGCTGGGCGCGCACCTGGCCGCGGAGCCCGGCCTGGCGGCCGCCTACTTCGACACGCTGGTCGCCGCCAGCCGCGACGCCAGCACCAGCGTGCGCAAGGCGGCGCTGCGCACGCTGTGGGAGGCGTGCATCCGGCCGCCGGGCTTCGCGCGCGCGGCGCAGGCCTGTTGCGCGGTGCTGCACCGCGGCCGCGACGCCGAGGAGAGCATCCAGGAGCTGGTCGGCCAGGTGTTCCAGGGCCTCTGGTTCGCGTCGGGCGCCCGCGGTGCGCGCCCGTGCCGCTTTCGCGCCTCCCCGGCGGGGACACGCCGTCCGGCGCAGGCCTAGGCAGGGCGCCTCATGGGGGCGTGCCAACACTTGAAAGGGGCGCCTAGTTAGATGACTTTGTTATTGCTGGCGGAGTTATCGAGTGAACGGAGATGGAGCAAGGCCGCGGCCCCGCTCAGGCGGTCCGCCCGTCTTAAGTCAGGGCCGCCTGTGCCGCCTGCGGTGCAAGTTGCCGGGAGGACCGTGGCGGCCCAGCGCCGGCCCGACGGGCCGCGGCCACGGCGCGCAGGCGCCGCGCCGCGCAGCGCGGCCGAGCGCGCGGCGCAGCTGGCGGCGGTAGCGGCGGCCGCGTACGAGATGGGCGGCCCCGCCATCCACCTGCCGCTGGACGCCTCGCACGCGCTCATCGTCGTCACGCGCAAGGCGCGCGCCTGCCGAAGGCCGCCCCCGCCCGGCGGCGACATGTCAGGCGCTGCGCCCGACGGCCGGGTATGCGTTGCGACGCTGCGGTGATGCTCGTGGCCGCGTGCACGCCTGCGAGACAAGCTCCCCGAATCACGGCATTCGCCTGCCTCACTGAGTTCTCTCATTTCCACACCACCCGGCGGCCGCAACATCCTGTCTGGGCTGCCTGCGTGCCTCGAGGCCGGACCCGCGCCCCGCACGCGCGCACCAAGCGGCGGCGCGTGGGCCAGGCGCTGGTGCGCGAGCTGCGGGAGCACCCCAAGCAGGCGATGGCGGCCGGGCGCGCCGTGGCCGCCGCGCTGCTGGAGGGCGTGCTGCGCGCGGGCGAGGGCGGCGCCGGCGCCGCCGGCGCCGACCAGGCCGCCTTCCCGTACCTCATCGTACGCCGCTCCCGGCCTGGGGCCCCTCACCGTCCTGGTCAGTCGTGAGCAAGCACTTTGACGCCAGCTAACCCCCTGACCCCTGCCACGAATCAAACAACCGTCGCCCACGAACCTGCAAGCGCACCGCCGTGGTAACCCCCTGCCGTCGGCTAGGGTGCAGCCCACGCAGTACTACCTGTGTGGGGGCGCCTGTGCTTAGCCTGCCCATGCTCAATTGCAGAGGCCATCTGTCGGCGCAGGCGCTGCACGCGCTGTGCCTGACCGACGTGGAGCTGTGCCTGCCGCCGGACGACCGCGCGCGCTTCGCGCGCGCGCTGGCGCCGTACCTCAAGGCGCGCTGCCCGGCCGCCCGCCCACTGCGACGGCTGCTTGTCGGGAGCAGGCTGCCTAGGCTGGATAAAGGCCTCGCAGTTGTAGGCAGTGCAGCTCAGGCCCAGGCGATCAGTGCGCAAAGGTCTACAAGCCGTATGAGACATACGGTCCGGCAAACGCAAGAGCGTTTAGGAGTCCCATGTTGAGGCGAAGCCAGTGGATGGGCACCAGCAGTGAAGCGGCGAAAGGCCGCGAGCAAGCAGGCGCACGCCAGCGGCGCCGGCCGCACGCAGGCCCCTGTGTGCCGCGCTGACAGCCCCGCCTCGCGCCGGCGCCAGGCGGGCGGCCGGCCCGGCGGCGAGCGGCCCGAGGCGGAGGAGCGGCGGGAGGCCGAGGCGCTGATGGCCGCGCTGGCGGCGCTGGAGGCGCTCGGCCGCGCGCTGGGCCGCCCGCCGCCCGCGCTCGCGGCCGAGCTGCAGGCCGACCTGGCCAAGCTCGTCACCAAGCACGTGTTCATCCAGGCGCGCGCCCGGCGGGCGCTGCAGCCGGCCGCGTACCGCACGCCGCGCGCTGCGCCGTTCCTTTGACGCCCGTGGCGGTGGCTGAGTAGAGCTGTTCAGGCCGCTGCTGCACACGTGCGCAGGTGGCGAAAACACCGCACACCAATGCGCGGCCGTCGCCGTGCAGGTTGTGGCCGAGGCGTGCCGCGCGCTGTGCGCGCTGGCCGCCGGAAGCGCCGACGCAGCGGCGATGGCCGCGGGAGTGACTGCGCGCCACCTGGCCGCGCTGCGCGAGTACCGCTGCGCCGGCGTGCACGCGGGCACCGTCGCTGCCAAGCGCTGCGGCAGGTGGGCCCGCTACGCGCGCCGCGCGCGCGCCCCACCCTATCCTAATGCTGCATGCACGCCCTCTGCGCCCGCCTCCCTTGCCAAAGCTCTGTGCCGACGAGCCCGGCCCGCGCAGACGGTGTCCGTGAGGGCCGGGGCAGCACCATGCAGCACGTCACAGCCGGGACAGCACAGACTGGAGCGATAGGCATGACAGCCTCCTGGGCCATATCACGCCTCTGCACACGGGGCACATGGCAGAGCCTCTGTCTGCGTGGCCTGTGGCGTGGTGGACGCTCATATCTGCCAGCTTTGCCCAGTGCACTGTGCATATCTGGTGCAGGATTCGGGCAGGGCTGCTCACCTTGGGCACGTGCCCCGCGTCCGCGTCGGCCCGGGATGTGGTGTCGCGCAGGCAGACCGGCCCGCGCAACCGGAGCGGCCTCAGAGCGACGGTCACCTGGGCTGGGCCGGCAGGTACCTGTTCATCGTGGGGCGCATGCTGCGCCACGGCGCGGACGTCATGGAGGCCGCGCCGGCCGCGGGCGCGCCCGGCGTGTGCACCGAGGAGTGCCTGGAGCTCGTGCTGCACTTCTTCGGCTGCGCGCAGGGTGCGCGCTGCCCGCCCGCAGCGTCATAAGCGAGGCCGTTGCACTGCTCGGATCAGCCGCTAAGGCTTGGGCTAGCGTGCCGGACATGCGATGCTGAGGGTTCAAAACCCTAAGGGTATGGCGCTCGCGCCGCGCAGCCGGCGGCTTCGTGCAGGAGATGGCGCTGCAGGCACTGGGCTACCTGGGCATCGCGCGGCCGGGCGCGCTGCTGGCGCCCGGCGCGCGCGCCGCGCTGCGCGCGGCGCTGCAGGCCGGCGCGCCGGCCGCGGTCAAGACGCGCGCGCTCGCCAACCTGGCCGAGCTGCTCAAGGCGCGCCGGGGCCCGGAGCGGATCTTGGAGCGCCGCGCAGCAGCCGCGCTTGTGTCAACTGCTCGTCCAACTAAACCAGCATTCGCGGGACGCAGGGGTCGCGAGGCGCTGTCCGTCTGCTGCATGGGCAGGACTGCGCAGGCCGTTCCGCATGCGCGCCGACGCTGCCCCGTGGCGCGCAGGCCGAAGAGGAGCGCCTGGCCGGCGCGCAGCGCGGCGATGGCGGCGGCCCGGAGGGCCCCGGCGCGGGCAAGCCGCGCAAGGGCAGGCCCAGCAAGGGCGGCGGCGCGGGGGGCGCCGCGGCGCCGCTGCCGACGCAGAACGGCGAGGGCGACCGCCTGTCCGTCTCCAGCGGCGTCCTGCAGGCGCGCACGGCCCGGCTCCGCAGCGCGGGGGCACTCTTCTTCCTGTCGACTTAGCGAAATGGTGCCCCCAGCAAGTGCACACCAATGTGAACCTGCAAACTGCACCTGCGGCATACGCCCCAAGCGCTCGACTCGCCTTGCCATTTCCCAGGCCCCCGCCTTGGCCCCCGTGCTGCGCTGACGGGCCCCAGACAGCGGCGCCACAAGCCTGAGCACCGCTGCCCGGCGGCGCCCGCAGGAGCTCTGGGAGCGCGTGCTGGCGCTGGCGACGGACGTGGAGCCCGCCGGGGGGGCCCCGGCCGACCCTGCCTCCCCTCCTGCGCAGCCGGACCCGGGCTCGGCCGCCGCGGCCGCCGTGCGGCGCCATGCGGTCGCCGTCATGGACGCGGTGGACCGCAACGGGATCGTCGCGCCATGGACCGCCGTGCCGCACCTGCTGGCGCTGACCACCGACCCCAACGCGTGCGGCCCGCCGCTGCGCCGCGCACGGCATAGCCTGTGATGCCAGTCTGTGATATCAGCGAGCAGATGCAGCCCTGATCGTGCATTGCCATTTTGAGGGAGGCCTCTGACCCCGCGCTGCCCACTGCTCAACGATGGCACGCTGGTGGAACCGCCGGGACACAGTTGAACCACCACAGCGCCTCCACGACGGCGCCAAGCTGGGCGCTGCTGCGGCGCGCGCCGCCAGGGAGGTGGCGGCGCGCGCGCACAGCATCCTGCGGCGCATCGGTGCGGCGCACCCGGACTTTCTGAAGCAGGGCATCGCGCCGGGGCTGGCGGTGACCGCCGCCTTCCACGCGCGCCTGCGCGCAGCATGCCCCGCATGGGCCCGCGCCGGTGCGCCCGCCCGCCGAGCCCCGCGCCCGCCGCGACGCCTGCACCCCGCACCGCACCGGGCATGCCTGCGACGCGGGGAGCGGCGGCCCTGTCGCGTGCGCCTTAGGCTGGCTCAAGGCGGGGCTGTCCGTGATGCACGGCCAGTGCTGCGGCCGCGCGCGCCGCGGGCGGCCGCCGGCGGCCAGCGTGCTGAGCGAGCGCGCGGTGGGGCGACGGCGGTGTGCGCGCCGGCGCGCAGGCGCGCCCGCCGCGGCGCTCGGCGGCCTGGCTGCGCTGTACGGCGAGCTGGTGCAGCCGCACAAGGCGCTGCGCGGAGCGTTCCTGGCGGACCTGCTACGCCGCTTTGATGCCGCGACCGACCTGCACGGCGCGGGCGCCGCCGCGGCTGACCTGCCGTGCGCGCCCCGCCCGCGCGCCCCGCTGCCGGGCGAGCTGGCCATGCAGATGTGCCGACATGGCAAGGGGCCGGCCGCCGCACGTCGCACGCGGCGCCTGAGCGGCTGCGGCTCGCCCACGCCAGCTGTGACCCGAGCCTCGCCTTTGCTCGCGTCCTGCGGCGCACGCGCGCATGCACGCAGGCATGCCGCGGCGCTTGCTGTGGGCAGCGCGCAGCCGCACAGCCGGCCCCGCCCTCCTCTGCGTACCTAGGACCCTCGCCCGCGCAGGCTGCTGGCGCTGAGCGCGGCGCTGGCCGCGGCGCTGCCCATGCGGCGCGCCGATGAGCCGCTGCTGCTGCTGCACGCGGCCGGCGCGCTGGTCGCGCGCCGCGGCGCCGAGGTCCTCGCCTCGCTCAAGGCCTCGCTGGCCGGCGACGGCACGCAGGCGCGCCCCCCGCCCGCGCCGGCGCGCCCGGCATGCGCCGCTCGTGGGCGGCGGGGTCGGGGCTTTCCGCGCGGCCGCGGCCGTGCGTCGCGCCGGCAGGGCAGCGGAGCGAGGCGGTCTTGCCGCGGGGCGTTTTTGGAGCCGCCACTAGCTATATGCTGAGGAGCCGCCAATAGCTATTATGCTCACACGGCCGCACGTGCACGCAGGCGCCGGCGGCGCACGCGGCGGCCAACGCCGCACTTGCGCTGACCATGCTGCTGCTGCTGAGCTGCCACCTGCGCGCCGCGTACGGCCTGGCGCCCGAGCGCGCGGCCGCGTTTGGGGCCGGGTCCGGCGAGGCGCGCCGCGCGGAGGAGCGGGCGCCCGTCAGCGCCGCGCCCGGCCATGCGGCCGGCTGCGGCGCGCTGGCGCAGCTGCGGCTGGACGCGGGCGGCCAGCGCGGCGCGCTGCGCGAGCTGCTGCAGGCGCGCCCCGGCCGCGCCCCGCGCCGCGCCTCTCCGTCTGGGGGGCGCGCGCCGCCGTTGAGATGGCGTGCGACCAGGGAGCTATGGGTGCGTCAGGAGGGGGGCGCGAGCGCTGCCATTGCCAAGGGCCGCGCAGGCCCCACGCGGTGTGCAAGGCGGTGTGCAATGTGGGCCAAAGTCGAGGCGTGACAAGTGAGCACGCCGCTGGGGGCCAGGGCCTGAAGGCGCTCATGCGCGCGGACGCGGACGAGGTATCGCACGCGGCCCCGCCCGGCGAGGCCGGCGGCGGCGGGGACCTGCGCGCCGCCGCGGGCAAGGCTGCCGCTGACGGCGAGCAGGCCGCCAGCCCCGGCAGCGCGGGCGGCGCGGCCGCCGCGGCGACGCCCGCGTGGGCGCTGCAGGCGCCGCGCGTGGCCGCGCTCGTGCACGAGGGCCGAGGCGCGCAGCCCTGTTTGCGGCCGCCTAGCTGCCGGCGAGCTGTGAGCGGCAGCCGTTGATGGCTTGTTCCCCGCAGGCAGCCAGAGCGATCAGCGCTTCCTAATCGCATTGCATACTGTACTTTGGCTTCTATGTTATGGCCATCTGCTGAGTGAGCTTTGCTGCGCCGCCAGGCACAGGCAGCAGGGGACGCAGAAGCAGCGGCCGCGGCCGCGGCCGCGGCCGGGCGGCAGGCGGCGGCACCGGCACAGCGCCCCGCGCCTCGCGCGGCCGGGGTCGCGGCGCAAAGGCGCGTGCGCGCGGCGACCGCGACTCCGATGACGACGAGGCCGGTGCTGCAGGAGCTTCCGGGTGCGACTCATGGGTGCGGCGCAGCAGCCGCGCATCGTGTCCCAAGCGGCGCCTGAGCCGGGAGCTAAGCCAGGACGCCGACGATGATTGAGGCGCGCTCGGCTGTGTGCATGCATGGAGCGGCGGCGGCGGCGCCTCGAACACTGAGGTTGCCAAAGCTGTCGGGCCGGGGGTGTGCGGTCACGGAAAGCGCGCGAAGTGGCCTCTGAGCCTCTGAGCACGAAAGCTGAGCAAGGGCGCACAGAGAGAGAGTGGTGCGCGAGCTCGGCCTGTGCCTGCTCGTTGTGGCTCTCTTGTGGTGCGGTGCGGGGTCGACGAGCAGGGCACAACACAGATCCCAAGTTCCCTGCATGTGCGACATAAGCGGGACTGCACACGTGAGTGTTTCACGGCCGCATTGGGCCCCGGGCAGCACCGCAGCCGCTTATGCTGGAACAACTCCCTGAAGCTGTGTCAAAGGTAGATATGCGATGTAGCTTCAGTGCGTGTCCTGTGCAAGAGTCGGTGTCCTGCTTACGGTTGAGCCTTGTAGATTCAGGTTTGTGTGTCGCTGTCAAGGGACTCAGCACAGATCTTAAAGTATAACAGGATGTCATAGCGCTGGCTCGAAACAAAGGCCTGCTGGGGCCCCTCACAGATGTAGGGATATGTGCGTGCTGTAATCCTATGCGCTGTTGGAAGGTTCACAGCGTCATATGCCTCTTCAGGTGGTCTTGCAAGGCGGCGCTCCTGATGCCCGCCTGTCGCAGGGATGGCTTGAGCTTGCACGGGCCTTGCCTTGGAGCAGGCTCGGCTTGGTCTTTGTTGCACTGGTGCAGCGCGGCAATCGGGCAATCGTAGAAACAAAGGCAAGCCGGTCATCGGATTGTTATTCACCAGCCCGATACAAACTTGTATTTGTATTTCGGAACATCGTCCATTTAGAAAAGCCAGCAACAGCTGGACGCAGCCGAGCACATCTTGGCGGGCAGGCAACCAGTGGCAGTCGGCGCCTACCTGCTGCGTAGCACTGCGCAGCCCGTTGCCTCACAGAGAGGGCGTTTGGTGTCCTTTGCACACTCCTGACACAGCAGCTTGTTTCACTGGCCAGGAGGCGCAGCCACCCAATGCCCCCCCGCCGGCAAGCTGTGTGGCCGCCGCTGACGCCACACTCTGACTGCGTAGCCGCGCGCACACGCAGCCGCATGCCCAGCATCGCATACGCTCCACGAGTGCGCGCGTTTGCGTTGCCGAGCGAGCACGCTGTCGCAGGGCGTAGTGTTCTCACCCACCTCGCAGCTAGACCTTTGCTGCGCTCACCAACATTGTTCTAGCTTCAACAGTGTATGCGCAGGAGCTTGGAACCGGCTCATCACGCAAGCTGCGGTTCTGTGCAGCAGGCGCGGCCCTAAACCGCTCGCAGCCCACCACTGCTTGGTGGACACCAGTGCACCAGGCCAGTGCCGCTCAGAGCGAGCTGCCTGAAAACAAGCACGCCGTGTGCTGTGTCAGGCGGGTGCACGCGGGACGCGGCCGCGCGCCTGCTGCTGCCCGCAGCCGCCCTGCTTCTGTGTGCCGCCGCACAAGCCTTCAGCTTTGTCAGGGTCTGGTTCGTGGCTGGGGCTGTGCTCGGCGCTGTGTCTGAGCAAGCGCGGAGCTGGCGCACGCACCACTGCTTGCAAGCTCAGCGGCTAGGTCACCCACACCTCCATGGGCCGCCTGCCTAGACTCACGGCACGCTAGCTCCTACAGTGACCAGTTCGGTCTCAGGTTTCTGCTGTTGCGCGTGTCTGGTGCGAGGTCATAAACAGAGTCAGCTTGTTGGGCACCTGTGCTTGGGCGGGTCAGTGCTGTCTTGCTTGATGCATTGGGCTTACAGCATGAACAGGCCATCTGCTCACACACCAGGCAGTGTGTTGAGCAGGCGATATTGCCTTTCTTGCATGCAATCAGCGTAGACACATTCACCCGCGACCTGATATGCTCACTGCATGCCCAGCTTGGGCACGTGGCTGGTCCAGGATGCATATTTATTGGCCATCAGAAGCCCCGTGCGACTGCAAGGTGCGGCACTAGGACAGTGTCTGCACACAGACATCATCGACCAGCCAGCCAGCCGCGCAGGGCGTGCAGCTGGTAAGCACACTGGCTGTGCTGCACAGGCAGGCTGACCTCTTACACACGCTGCCTTGTTATTACCTGCATCGCACACACTGACTGCGTGTACCTGGCAGCTGACGCTAGATACTGTGCGCGAGGCTGATTTCTGCAAAATCAAGAGTACACCACAGCTCTTGCTTGAGCAGACAAGATTCGAACAACACCATGCACACCATGCGCACGCCCCAGCACTCCCACACTGGCTGGCACTGCCCACCCACCCTGGCTCATGTGCGCGCGGCCATCTCGTCCAGCTCCTCGCGCAGCACGCCCGCCGCAGCCATCTCCTCGACGATGTCGCAGCCGCCCACCAGTTCGCCGCCCGCATACAGCTGCGCGCCCGCCACCACAGCCCGTCACGCAAGGTAGGGTAGCAGGATAACTTTGAATGACGAGGTGCTGCCCAGCACGTTCGGACACATGTCAGCAGGCATACCTCTGTCTTGCCTGAATACCTTCCATGTGCAGGTGTAACACTACCAACTCGGGGGGCCCAGCAGAGCAATGCAACAAGCCCTGTCCATGCGGACTGAAGGCACCACTACGCGTGCTCCTGCAAATACGGCTTAGCGTAATAGGGACCCTGGGCAAGGCATGCATGCAACGCCTCCTGCTTCAAGAAAGAGAGCAACCAGGCCTCAGTGCCCGGTCGAGCTGTGCGCACGACCTGGCGAGCCAGGCGCGTGCCTGCGGGTACGTGGGCCAGTCGGACAGCTTTTTCAGGCCCTGCCGCACGGCGTCGTCGGCCAGGATGTCAAACGCGCCAAAGCGCACGCCCGCGCCGCGCAGCGCGTCCACGACGCGCGCGCTGAACCCGCAGCGCGGCGCCTCGGGCGTCCCCTGCGCCCAACCGCCCGCGGGTAACAACACAAGCGCATGCGTGCCGGGGGCAGCAAGGCTGGGTATCACCGCTTCACAGTGGGCAGGGGCCCCCGGGGTCAGGGCGTGACATGCAGGAGCGCTTGCGACGCACGGCACCTCCCTGGTGCGCATGCTGTCCTCGCAAAGCGTCGCCTTCGCATCCCCCGCGCGCTCCCATGCTTGTGCGATCACGCGCACTCTTATGCACGTGCGTGCGACGGCGGCGGTGGGCTTCTCCAGGTCACTAATAGGGGGACCTGGCAGTAAAGCTGGGCAGCGCGCAGAGCGGCAGGTCATGCCCACGATGCTGTGAGTTGTGGAGATAAACCGCCGGCGAGCCTTCCACATGCAGGAGCGTGCAGCAGGCGCATGGCCAGCACCTGCATTCAGACGCGCATGACCAGCACACCAAGTAAGAGTCAATGCAGCGCCTGGCGCGCCTTCATGAACAGCATGACCGGTTGCTCGGCCACGAGCGCATGCAGCTGCTGCGCTCCGCCGCCACCGTTGCTGCGCGCGGCGCCGCCGGCGGCGGGGCCGCCGTTCGGCGCGGCCGGCGGGGGCTTCGCTGGCGCGGGCGGCGGCGCGGCCGCGGCGGACGACGGCGCAGCGGGCGGCGCGGCGGCGGGCGCCGCGTGCGCGGGCGCCGCGGCGAGCGCCTCGTCCACGGCGGAGCGCAGCGCGCCGTCCGCCGCCAGCTCGTCCACGATGTCGCAGCCGCCCAGCAGCTCGCCGCCGGCGTACAGCTGCGCGGCGCGCGCGGCTGACGGCGCGGCGGCGCGCAGAGGCACCCGGAGGCCCCGCCGCAGCAGCGGGCGCGGCAGCGGGGCGCCTCGCCCGCGGCCGAGCGCGCCGCGCTCACCCGCCCCGGCGCGTCGGCCGGCGAGCAGCCGGCAGGCATGCAGCCACAGGCAACATGGCTGCGCCGCGCAGGGCGCGCGCCTGCGGGTAGGTCGGCCACTGCGAGTGCGCCTTCAGGCCCTGCCGGACCTCCTCGTCCGCCAGGATGTCGAACGTGGCGAAGCGCACGCCGGCCGCATCCAGCGCGTCGCACACGCGGCGCGAGAAGCCGCAGCGCGGCGCCTCCGGCGTGCCCTGGCCCGGCGCCCCCGGCTCGCGCATGTAAGCAGAAAGGGCACCCCCCGCTCGCGCATGTGAGCAAGCGCAGGCGCGTGCGCGGGCATCCGCCGCGCGCGCCGCCCGCGCATGCGACGGGCGGTCTCCGCGGCGTGCCCTGGCCCTCGCTGGACATGCCATGAGCCGAACGGGCGCTCCGGCACAGTGGCAAGGCCTGCCCCCGTGCCGCCGCCATCAGACAGCCGAGCCTGCGCATACAGCCTGGCGGCCGCCGGCACGGGCGCGCCTCGCGCGCCTGCCGCCACGCGGGCGCGCTTGCCGCGGTCGTGCGGGCGCACACTGCAGTGCTGCGGCGGCCACGGGGGTGGGCACAGCAGCACAGGAGTTCTGCACCGACGGGCGATCCACTCAAGCACTGCTTTTGGCGACCGTACCTTCATAAACAGGATGACGGGCGCCGATGCGAGCAGGCCCTTGATCCGCGCCGCTGTGCCGCCCCCATGCGTGACGCCGCCGTCGGCCTCGGGCGCGCTCGAGCCCGACGCCGCAGGCGGCGCAGGCGCCGCAGCGGGCGCCGTGGCCGCAGCGGCGGCCGCGGGCGCAGCGCCGCGCGGCGCGGCCGCGCCAATGTGCTCCGCGACCGCGGCGGTGAGCGCGGCCGCGTCGGCGCCCTCCACGCGCGCGACAGCGGCGCCGTCCTGCGCGCGCAGCGCACGGCAATGCTGCAGGTTTGCTGCCTGGTGCTGCTTGTAAACAATTCGCTTCTCTCTGCAAGCGCAACTCCGCCGGGAGGGCGTGCTCGCGGCCGCAGGTGTAACTCGGGCGCAGCGGCGTGCTCCATGGGCGCGCTTCCTCTGCCACCCTGCGTGCGACGCACGCTGACACTGTCGTTCGGTGACTGCTGTCCAAGGCAACAGTCAAGGCACCAGTCATGGTGCCCTGCTGCGGCGGCAGCGGGCTGCCCGGCATGGAGTGGCCGTATGGGCCAGGTACCGTGCAGGCGTTGCTTCAAATGAGGCTCCGCCAACGCCCCAGCAGACGCTGCATGCCCTGCGCCTGGCGGCCAGCGCTGGCCGCCAGGCGCGTGCTTCACTCGAGCCGGTTCAGGGGCGGCGTGGTGGGTGCCGAGGGGGGTGCGCGTACCTTCACGACGAGGAAGAACGGCACCACCGTCACGCCAGCCGCCTCCGTCACGTCGGGCACCTCCTCAGCCTCCACCTGACCGCCAGCGTCGCGCGCTCGTCCAGGGACTGATGAGTCGTACCTCCAACAGCGAGGCGCCAGGGCAGCGGCACCAAATACAGCAGGGAAGCCACTCTGCGTGCCTCAACGACACGCCGCACTCTGACAAAGCGCAGGCACGTGTGCGACAGTGACGCCAGGTGCAGGCCGCGCAGGGAGTCGCAGGCAAGCAGGTGATTTGGCAGTTGAAGTGGCAAACAAGCAGAGGCATGCTGTGATAGAATATATAGCCAGCCAAGTCAGACGAGCTGGCGATGTAAGCTTGCACAGATAGCAAAGCAAGGGCGCAGTTCGGCTGGGGCAGCAGGGATGATGCGAGCACAGACGCTGGGCAAGCAAGCAACGCTCCCAGGAGAGACGCACGCGTAGGAACCTGGCGTGCCCGTTGTCCGCCGCGAGCGTGGCAAACACCTCGTCCAGCGCCTTGCACGGCTCGCACCACGGCGCCCAGAAATTCACGGCCGCCTGCCAGGCAAAGCACCGCCGATCAGGCCCTTTGCCCTGTGCAGCCAAACACACAGCCACACACCGCAATAGGCAAGCGCGGCAGCAGGGCCGCCTGGGGCCAGCACCAGCGCGGACGACCGCAACGCGTCGGCATACTCGCCGGCTGCGCTCACGTTCTTGACGGCCCCCATCGCGCCTGACGCAAGCAGGCCAGTAGAGTGCAACAGGGAGTCTTAAACTCTGCTTGCGGAGACGCTCAATAATCAGGGCCCCTCAGACCCTTTCAGTGTGGAAGGGAGTCGGGTACCCAGTCGTACTCTCACATAGGAATCTGCACCAAATGCAGGTCTTTGGAGCTGACATCTGTTCTAAGAACACCATCACGCCAGTGTGTGCGCATAGCGCCTTAATCTCACCGAGCACAAGACCAGGTTTCCATCAACAAAGCAAACTGAGAGATCGAACAGGGAGCAAGCACTGCAAACTGCTCCTAGCACACTCTCATCATGGCAACATGCTGGGGTTCACACACTGCACATCCTACATCGATGTTCAGCATTCACGGGCGCTTAACACCCGCAGCCTGTTGCTCACAAAACATGTCAAGGTTTTTGTAACGCGCAAGCTAAGCCACTAGTTGTCGGCCTACCTCTGCATCCGCCAAGAAGCAGCACAACAGGTTCCAAATGTCTGCGCATGCCCCGGCCCATGCATGCCGCCCAAGCCAAGCGTGCACGGGTCGCCCTGCGCCCCGCGTGTGTCAAGCAGGGCGCTGCTAGGCGCAGAAACTCAGAAGAACTTCTGCGCTGCGCGCATTTGCTTCAATTCGTTGAGCTCGTCGCTGGTGGCCGTGCCCGGCACCACGTACATGAGCTGGTACTCGGGCTTCTTCAGCGTGCACAGGTTGCGCTTCACCACGTCCTGCGCGCGGCCGCGGCCGCCCGTCAGCCTTCTCGAAGCGGCTGCAGTGCCTCCCACGCCTGTGCCGTGGCGGGCGCCTCACTGAGGCGGTGCGGGCGACGCAGACCTACACCCCTGCACCACACAACGGCAGCAGCGACTGCCGCACTTCAAGTAGAGTCTTGAGCGCGGGTTGTTACTTCACGGCCAGTCTAGTCGCTCAGCGCCAGAACTCCCTTGGGGGGCTGGACGGGCGGGCAGCGCGCTCCGCCGCGCAGCCGCTTGTCAGCGCAGGTGGTGCTGACAGCATGCCGCAGCATGAGTTGAAGCAGCAGATCTCGCACAGCTGAGCCCCTTCAAAGAGTTCCTGGGGGTCAGGTGTGCGACATCGTGCTGCCACACCTCATGCTGCCACATGCACTGTCACCACCACCTGCGCCCGCGCAGCGACAGGCGGCCGCGCGGTGGCGCGCGTGCTGCCCGCCCGCCCAGCCCCCAGAAGGAGTTTTGGGGCTGAGCGACCACGATATTGCCATGGTATACAACCCCGCGCGCAAGACCTCTACTGTGCAGTGCAGCAGTCGCTGCTGCCGCCATGTGGTGCAGGCTGCGCCCTCGGCCAGGCGAGGCTTTTTCGCAGAGATCATTGTGCTGACGCCGGTCTCAGGAAACATCAGAGCGCAGCGCAGTTATGCCGTTTGGGATTGGATTAGGGCTAGGGTAGGTTTAGCACGAGCGCGGCTTCGCACCTGCCAGCCGCGCTTCTCGCGCAGCGCAGCCGCCAGCTGCGCGGTGTCCTGCCCGGGGTCGAGCAGCAGCAGCGACACCTCGGCCGCATGGCCCGGCTGCACCTGGATGCGCTCCACGCCGATCAGCGTCTGCGAGTGGCCCTGGTGCTGGAAGTACAGCGGCGGCTTGCCTGCGCGCGCGCGGCGCGCCCGGTGCTCACAGCTCCGCCTGCTGCCGGTGGTCACAGCTCCGCCTGCACCCCGATGCTGGGGTGCTGCGCATGCCCCTACTCAGCATGTATGGCTTGGGACAGGTCTATGCTACCACGCGTTCTAAAAATTTGCAGGCTTTCATTTCTTTGCAGGCTATTTGACAACAGGACATTGCGGGGCACGTGATGGACCGGGCTTGTGGCCAACGGGCAGTCGCCGCACGTCTCTCAATACAATGCAGCCACTCGAGCGTCACGCCATGCTGCTGTCGTCCTGGCTTTGGCAACACGAGCCTGCGCGCTGCTGACCGTTGGAGCGGCTGACCCCAGCGCGGCCGCGCGCGCACCGCTCAGGATCACCGGGTCGTCCTCGATGTGCTCGCGCCAGGCGTGGTCGCGCGCCTCGTGCGGCGGCTCCGCGCCGGTGGACAGCTCGTCGGTGAAGTAATTCCACACCCACTGCATCAGCTGCCGGTGGTCCACCAGGCGCGCCTCTGCGCACGCACAGGCCTGGGCCGCTCAGGTCAAGGCATCCAAATTACGCCAGGGTGGCTTGGAGGTTGCTCCAAGAAAGCACAGCGTTCGCGGCGGGTACTGTTCAATGGGTCCAGCATCACATCAATCACCCCTTGTCCGTGCAGCGCATGTGAACCCTACCTTGATCGTGCAGGCGTACGTGTACCGTCCGCATACAATGCGAGCCCGCGTGTCAACCAGAGTGGTGTCAGGCAACACGCGGCAGCCGCCGACCGGCAGCTCAAGCGTGTGGAACTCGGCATCTGCTCGCACCGCGCTTGGTGGTGATGTCGACCGCCGCGTACGGCGCCTTCTCATTGGCCTCTGGTTTGTTGATGCAGTTCTCGCACAGGTCGAAGTTGCTCAGCCACTGCGCACCGCAGGGCGCGCCTCTCAGCGCCTTGCACGAGCGGAGGCGGCATGCAGCCTTGACAGCATGCGGCCAGGCGCGCATCAGCGCGGCATGCGCATCGCGCTCAGCACGCGCGCGCGCGGCGCGCGCGCCTTGCTCTGGTGGCGGGTGCCGGTGATGGGCTTCTGGCCGCACAGGTCGCAGCGGATGCCGCGGTGCACAGGCGTCGTGCCGGCGCGGGACGTCTCGTCCTCCATGCCCTCGCCACCAGACTTCTTATTCGAGTCCTCCTCCTGCGCGGCCTGCCCGGCCGGCCTGGGCCCAGGCGTGCGCTTGTGGCCTGCGCGTCAGCAGGCGGGGCGACGTCGGCCCTGCTGGCTGGCGCCCGTCGGGCGGCCTGCAGAGGCGCTGCAGAGGCGACGCGACTCGCAGACGCATGGCGGCAGCCGCACCCGGCTCGGCGTCATCCACGTCGCACTCTGACGCCCCGCGCAGGTCGCCAGCCCGGCCGCCTGCGCGCGCGCGCCTGCCTTGACTTCCTTGTCCTCGCACGAGGCAAAAATGTGGAGCAAGTTAATAAACGGCAAACATGTCTGGCACGGCTGACTTAGTGCCCTCTCAGCATGGTGCAGCACTCACTCACGGGGGCTTGTAGAGAAGAACACAAACGGGCAGGGACGGGTGGCAGACTACAGCATGTACTTTAACTCCTATTGCGTCTCATTCCGTTCCGCAGCTCCGTCCAAGGATCCCATCCAAAGGCAGGGCCATACGCCTGACAGAGTGGGAAACAACCCACCCTGGAACACAGCTCACTGCCCAGCACACTGCTCACCCACACGGCGTGTGCTGCAGGCCGGCGCTCACCGGCATGCCTGCCGGTCTCGGCATGCCGGGACCTGCCCTCGCTCCTGCCCGCGCCCTGCTCATCGTCGCCCTCTTCGTCGCTGCTCTCCTCCTCCTCCTCCTCCTCCTCCTCCGTGGCTCCCTCTTCCGGAAGGCCCTCCCCCCCGTCCTCCCCCCCGTCCTCAGCCCCGTCACCCTCCCCCACATCGTCAGCCGCGTCCTCCTCGGACGCGCCGCGCGCGCGCATGGAGTAGCGCTTCTGGCGGGAGCCCCGCCGGCCGCCGCCTGCAGCGGCTGCACGCCTCAGATCTGCTTCGCAGCGGTGCTCAGGCAGAGCAAGGCAGACGAGGCTGCACTGGCGCCGTCGCTGCATCTGCGCTATCACTAGGCCCGCCTTGTGACGTCGCTGCAAAGCAACAGCGCGCAGCACCTCAGCACGCGCAGCTTCCCCAGGCTCCCGGTCCCAGCATTGCGTGTCGCAACAGGCGCGCGCGCACCGACAAAGTCGACTACGCGCGCTCGGCAGCCAAACTGGCGCAGCAGCGTCGCCGCCTCTGTCGTGCCAATCCAGATGCGGCTCCCCTGCAGCACAAGCGCACGCCTCACCCTAGGGCAGGCTTTCCGGCAGAGCAATCACGCGCTTCGCTCTGGCAGTGTTTAATCTGCAGGCCTGCACTACTACACTTGATACCAGCATGCTAATGAGGTACATGAAAGCTGCGCATGTGAAAAGCGTCGACATGACAACGCAGCTGGATGCTCTGCCTTGGCAACCTCTTGAGCATGCCCACCACAGGAGCACGCCAGGAATCCATGCTGACTCGTCCCTCGCTGATCTGAAAAAGACAAATGCCTCCTTTCCCTCATGTGCTGTGCCAGCACCCAGGTGAGCAAACCAGAGCGACACCTGCACGTGACCGCCCAGCTGCGAGGCACCATCTGGGTCGAAGCCCTGCCGCCAGGCGCACTCCAGCCACGCCTGCAGGGACGGAATGTCCGGCACAAAGTCCACGCCGCCAAACAGCTTGCCCGCATAGTCCTGCGGGCGCACGCGCGCGGCGTTGCAAAGCGAACGCATCCGCGCCCCGCCGAGCCCGACCACCAACTTTGCCTAGCATGGGCGTCTTGTGGCGAGACCGTACCTGGTTCTTTACCAGGTGGGAGCAAGTCATCTGGATGTTGCGCCACCTGTGCGCGTGCACTTATGATCAGGGTCCTGTTTGGCTCTTGCTGCATGCTGTGCTCGAGCAGGAAAGCCTGCCAGAAAGACTGTGTCGCACCCACAGCCCCAGTCTTGGTCATACTGATACTGGTAGTGTTCGACGTCACCTGCGTGCGCGTGCACCATGTCATCTGAACTCCACATTTGACACACCAGCATATGGCGGCCGCCCAGGCTTGCACCATCACGTTGCACTTGCTGTACGCACAGCACCCCGGCAACACACCAGGCAAAATTTGACCTTGAGGCCACAGCAGGCAACAGCTCCTAATGCCGCAGGCGCTGATGCACGGCGTGCGAAGTACAAACGGGGGGCGAGAGCAGGAAAAGCTCATGCAGCACGTGCTACACCACCCCTGCACGCTTGCACGTTGCTTGAGCAGATACAGCTAGGCAGTATCAGCCCCCATACAGGCTCACAAGACGTCAAGCCTGACGGCCGTGGCAGTCACGCACCGACAGGTGTGCTGACTAGGTGTGAGTGCGGCACACTGCCACAGCAACAACTTCTCTTCTCTAAAAAAATCCAGTCGTGCAACAGGGAAGCCAGGCTCAAGCACGAGGCCTGAGGAGTAGCACGCAGCACGGCGGCGTACCGCACAGGGCAGCGCAATACAGCCCATCCTGGTCCGCAATGGCGTCGTGCAGCAGGTGGCTAAGCTTGTCCTTGATCGGGTAGGGCCTATCAGGCCTCTGCGCCTTCCTCACAGCCTCTGGTGTAACTGGGTCCACCAAGCGCATCTGCTCAACCTGCAAGTCGCCCGGCGCTCCCGTGACCTCAAGGGCTGAGCAGCAAGTGCATAAACCACTGGACTGAGCTTGTGCCAAAAAGCAGCGTACCTTGAGCGCTGCTACTGCCTGCCTGTCTTCGATTACTGCCAAAAAGTAGGTCGTCAGCCGTCGTTTCGTAGGCACCTCTGCTCCGGCCTCCCGCAATAGCGCGTGCAGCTCAGCACAGGCCTTGCCTGCGAGGATTGCCAGCTGAAAAGCTTCACAGCTGCTCAGCGCACGCACATCAGCTGCAGCACTGATGCGGTGGATTCACACTAAACCCGCCAGCCAGCGCGCAGGTCCACACTCGGCCTCGCAAGAACTCGACGCCGTGCGTGAGCTGTCGAGCAGCCACAGTACTTATCAGTCACGGATAAAGTGCAGCCCTCTACCTGTTTTTGCCCATATTTGTAGCGCATGCGTCGTCAGTAAAGCGTGAGGCGGGTGGTAATCATTCATCACTTGCTGGAAGTCCGGCTGTTTGCGTGTGCGCAAAAGGCAGGCAGCAGGAGTACCTTGGCTCCTGCCTGCAAGTCTGTACACGCCGCACCCAGGAGCGCATGATAGCACACCGCTGTACATCAGTGTACAAAAGATGCCTGCTTTATGTAGCTAGCGGCAGACCAAGGCGTTGTGGAGCATTGTACACACAGCACAGCTGGGCGCCCCGCCAACAGCGGGATACGTGTCCTGGAGATCAGAGCATGCGTTTATCACAGCCCAGAAAACGACTGTCAGTGCCAAAGAACGCCTCAGCCTGACGCAGCAATGCCGCCGACAACGCCAACCGGCTGGCGCGGGACAGCGCTGTGAGACTGCTGAGACAGGCGCCGGCCCTGCCGCCGGGCGGCCCTAGACCCAATCGGGTGGCACTTCAGCACCGCCAGTGTCGCGCACGCTCACAAAAGCCAGCTCGCCGGGCGGCGCCTCCAACAGGGGGCCGCCTGCGCCCGCGCCCAACAGGGGCCCGCCTGCGCCCGCGCCCGCGCCGCTGGCCGTGCTCACAAATGCAAGCTCGGCAGCGGGCGGCCCGGGCCCCAGGGGCCCCAGCGGGGCCGCGCCCGCGGGCGCCAGGCCGTGTCCCTGCGCCGCCGGCCAGGCCGGCGCCCCCGGCGCCCGCCACGACCGTACGGCGGGCCGGCCCCTCCAGGTCCCCGCCTCGGCGCCCCTCCAGGCCGTGCCGCTGGTCCCCCAGGCCGACCCCTGGCCGCCCATCGCCCCCGCCCGCGTGCTTCCTGCAAAGCCGCCTTGCGCGCTGCCCAGCGGCTCGCCCTCGGGCGTCCGCTCCTCCTGCGCCTGCTGCGCGGCTCCGGGGCGCCCTGCCTCGGGCACGCCGGGCGCGGCCCTGTGCGCACCAGAGACCTGCTCCGCTAGCGGCGCAGCCAGGGGGTGCGCGCTGGCCGCATGCGGCGGGTCGCCCGCCGCCCCGCGCCCTGACCGCGCCCCTGCCGACGCGCTGCCGCTCCCGCCGTCCCAGCTGCCGCTGCTGCTGGCGCAGCCGTCGGCGGCGTGCGCGGGTGCAGCCGCGGGCCCACCCTCCACAGCGGCGCCGGCGCGCCCCGCGGCGCCGCCGCCGTCTCCCGCAACAAGCGCGGTGCGCTCGTGCGCCCCGGGCTGCGCCGCGCCGCAGTGGTCCGCGCCGCGCGGCTGCACAGGCCCGGCCGCGGGCGCCGCGCCCCAGGGCTCCCGGGCGTGCGCAGCGGCGCTGCGCGGCGCACCCGCGCCCGCGGGCGGCTGCGCCGCATGGTGTGCGCCGTGCAGGCGCAGCTGGCGCTCGCGCTCCTCGTAGAACGACTGCAGCAGCAGCTGGCCGGTCGCCACGCGCTCCTCCGCCTCCACCGCCGGGCTGCGCGCGGCAGGCCCCAGGTTAGGGTAATGTTAAGCTCCACCATGGCCGTCATTGGCGAGCGGGATAAACGCCTCCGCCTCCGCCCCTGGGGCCTCCCCGCAATGTAGCAGCCCGCCTGGTAGCCTGGCAGGCGGCGGCATGCCTGGCAGTCAACTTGCCCGGCTACACCTCCTGCCAGTTGGATCAACACAAACCTAGCCACGAGCGCCCAGCCCCCCGGGAGGCGGCCTCCTCAGACCAAGCGGCCACCGGCTCTTCTTCCCCTGTACATGTAGCAGCAACCGGAGCAGCGACAGGTCGAGCCACCGCGGAGGAGGGGAGGCCAGGCGCCGGGCACAGCCGCGCCTGGCGGCCAGCTCGAGCGCGCTGGCGCCCAGCGCGAGGTCGGCGGACGCGAAGATGCTGCCATCGCCCGCGCGCGCGCCCAGGCGCGCCAGGCTGCTGGCCGCCGCCGCCGCGTACGGCGCCGCCGGTAGGCCCGTCCTGCGAGGGAGGGCCAGAAGTGAAGTTTATGCCTTCGACGGTCCGAACACATGTACAGCGCCATACTCAGCCCCTCATGCATGCACGCATGCTGCTGCACAGCGGGCCGGCTGCGCGCGAGGCTGCTGCCCGGAAGCCTCGCAGGCGGCGCCGCGGCCGGCGCGCTGTCCGCGGCGCGGCTGGGGACAGCGTGTGCATCGCGCCGGGTCGCGAGGCACGACCTGAGCGCCTGAGCGAGGCCGTCTTTATGACATGAGGCGCAGTGCAGCGCCTCGGCCCGCACGCCACATACAGAGTTTATGCCATTGCAGGGCTACCTCGTGGGCGCGCCTGGAGGGCTCCAGGAACAGGTGCGGGCTGAGGCGCGCGCTGGCGGCGTCCGGCACGTGCGACGTGTACGGGAAATGCGGCCCCGGCGCGGCGCCCGCGGCGCCCGCGCCGCCCGGCGGCGCGAGCGCGGCGAGCAGCTGCTTGGCCGCCGCGTCGGGCTCCCAGGTGGGGTACGTCGCCGCGAAGCTCAGCAGGCTCTTCTCCATCTTGCCCTGCCGGCTGCGCGCCGCCTGCGCGCGCGCGCGCCCCGGGGTTGGCGCGGACGGCGCCGCGGCAGTGACGGCGCGCCGCGCCGCCTCTGGCAGCCCCAGCGGCATCCCCCCGAATCCGGCGCAGGCCGCCGCCGGCCCTGCCCCGCCTGACGCATGCCGCCCTGCATGTGCGCCGCGGCCCTCCTCCCCGACGGTCTGCTGGTGAAGCAGCGCCGCGGTCTGCAGCGCCGCTGCCGCCGGTGGCACGCGGCGCACCGCGATGCCCGAGCCCCATGGTGCCGGGCGCATGAACACAGGCGCTCACAATGACATTTTGGCTCACAGCGCGGCCCAGCAGGCCCGGCCCCTGCCACTGCGCGCGCGCGTTCGGCGGCCGCACCTTGGGCGCCTGCGCCGGCGCGCCGTACTTGGCGTTGCCGTGGCGGTGTAGGTCGAAGGCGGCGAGCGAGCAGACGTCGCCGACGCCGTCCACGTGCGCGGTGAAGTCGCGCACGAAGGCCAGGATGGCCGGCGCGCACTTGGGCAGCGAGACGTACAGCACGAACGGCGTCAGCGCCACCGACGCCAGCTCCTCCAGGAACATGAGCGCCTGCGCGGCCGCGGCGCGCCACACCCATAACCCTATCCCTTGGGCAGCGAGACGTACAGCACGACAAACGGCATCAGCGCCACCGACGCCAGCTCCTCCAGGAACATCAGCGCCTGCGCGGCGGGTAGGGTTTGGAGTAGGTAGGGTTTGGAGGAGGCCTACCCTATTGTGCCGTTCCCTGACCCTACCCTCTTTGCAGCTCCCACAGTCATGTCTGGTGCGGCCGGTCGGCCTGGGGGCGGCGCCGGGCGCGCGGCGGCCGCGCCCGTCCGGGCGCTCGCACGCGCTGCGAGCGCCTGCAAGGCGCCGCGCGTGTGACCAGAGCAGCAGCTGCCGCAGCGGCGATATGCTGCGAACGTTCGCGCGCTGCCGCAGGAGTGTGCCAAGGGCAGCAGCAAGTATACAGCAGCAATGTCTCGGGCTGCAACATGCACCACCACCCCTGTGTGGCATGCGTTTGATTAGCGTGTCATGCGCCCTGCTGCTGCCACACTGAGCACACCATGAGCAGCACCGCGCAGGTCTGCGTTATGCCTGGCTGATAACGCCCAGCAGGATGCGTTGCGCCTGTCATGAGCACGGCTGTCATGAACACAATTGTCATGAGCACAACCGTCAAGAGCACGGCTGTCGCGAGCACTGCCCAGCCACCGAGCGGAGGCGCGCCTTGAACTGGAACAGCTGCTCAAACTGGCCCTGCACCTCGCGCGTGTGCGCGCGGCCGCGCCAGTGCCGCGGCAGCCAGTGCGTGTGCGCGACCACCTCCAGCAGCGCCAGCTCCGGCTCGCGCGCGACGCCCGCCTCCACAATGAACGCGCGGCTCACCGCCAGCACCACGCCCAGCACCGCGCCCCACCTGCCTCCCCGGCGCGCGCCCGCCGTCGGGCACCCGCCGGCCCGGCCGCGCGCGGCGCGACGGAAGCTAGCAGCAGCAACCTCTTTCTTGCCGCGCGCTCGCGCGCTGCTAAGTGCATGAGGTGCTCATACTGGTGCCCATGCCCCTGCAAGCTCCTGGCAGCTTGCTGGGGCGCAGTGGGCGTCGAGGCCTCGAGCGCTCGCATGCAGAGCCGTAGCACAGTGCCGGGAAACAGAAGCACAGCGACAGGCGCGGGCGGCGCGGCGGCGGCGGCGCTCAATTGGGGTAGGATCGCGCACCAGACGACGGTGCGCCCGAACAGGTGCCGCTCCAGCAGCACGTCGTCCACCAGCGCGGCAAACAGCAGCAGCGCCGCGAACGAGCCGGCCACAAACGCGACGAAGCGCGCCGCGTGGTTCAGCGTCGCGCTGGGGAACTGCGCGATATAGCGCTCGGCCGCCTTGTGGCTCGCATTCAGCCTGCGGCCCGGCCGCGCGCCCGTCCTTCACCCGGCCAGATTTTGTTCTCAACTGAGATCACAGTAGGTAGACCAAGTGGCCAGACAGGATGGCGCGGTGCCTGCAGAGCCACGGCCGCCTTGTCGGTAGTCCGCCTAGGAGGCAGGAGCGCGGACGGACACAGGCAGGGCTCCACATGGCGCGCGCTGCCCCAACATGCAACAGCACTGCGGGTGTGAACGAACACAGCTCGCGCCGCCTGCGGCGCGGCCGCGTGCGCGGGCGCCGCACCGGTGCGCGGTGTAGTGCGGCAGCTCGTTGAACTCGCGCAGGCGCCAGGCGGCCAGCGGCGACCAGCGGCGCGCGCCGGCCGCGCTCGGCTGGTGGTACAGCCGCTCCGCGTTGCGCATGAAGAAGTAGATCAGCAGGAACGCGAGCAGGAAGGGCGCGAGCAGCAGGTTGGCGATCGCCATGCGCCTGGGGTGCAGGGTGATGTTAGGGTTAAGGGTCAGAGTCAACAGGTGGGACGGACAGGTAGGACAATGGAAAGGCGCCCTCCTTCATGCGCTCTGAGCAGAAGGCCTGGTGCCCTCCGCATGCAGGCGCCGGCGTCGAGCCGCGCAGCCAGGGCGCCTGCGCAAAGACGCCGCGCGGGCGCCAGCATGGAGCCGCTCATGCGGGGGCTGAATGCAGCCAATGCGGCGGGCGGCTGCGCTGCTGGCGGGCGGGCGGGGCCGCACCGGAAGCGCCGCTGCAGGCCGGCCACATCGTCCACGAATGGCTCGCGGATGCGGAAGCTCTTCTCGTCCAGCATCGCGTCCAGCACGCACCTGCGCCGCCACCGCTGCGGACCGCCTGACGGGCGCCTGGTGCCCGTCTGGCACACGCCCGAGCCCCTGTGACACGCGTCCGAGACCCACCACACGCCAGGGTGCGCGCACGCGGACAGCCTGCCTCGCGCCGCGCCGCCTGTTGCGGCAGGCGTGGCTGCCGCTGCACACTCTGACGGTGACATGTAGGGCTGGCCACGCGCGCGGCGCGCGCGAGCGCGCGCGCACCACTGCAGGTTCCACTCCAGCGTCTTGGTCAGCATGAGGCGCTTGCGCAGGCCGGGCACGGGCACGTGCAGCGCGAGCACGCCGCGGTTGAGCAGGCCGATGAGGTAGTTCTCCTTGCGCATGATGCGCGCGACCACGTCGGCCTCGGTCAGGTCGCGCGCGATGCACAGCCGCGTCGTCTTTTGCGCCTGGCGCGGCGCCGCGGGCGCGTCGGCGCGGCCGGCGCCGCCGCCGCCGGCGGCGGCGGGGCAGCACTTCGTCTGCTGGTGCCCACCAGCGCACGCAGTGTGCCTGCACACCCGTGCCCGTGCCGCAAGTGCAGGTACCACCCTGGCAGAGCCTGGTCGAGCGCAAAGACGCGCTGCAGGCCCGCGCGCCGGGAGGCACGGCATGCGCAGAGGCGCGCTGCCGCGTGCGGGCGGGCCAGGGCAAGCGGCGCCGAGCGCAACCATGGGGGCGCCACAAGGACAAGCCGCAGGCGCGCCTCAACGATGCGCCGCGCGACCTCCGGCCATGTCACACAGCGCAGCTGGTGCTCGGACAGGCCGAGCCGGTTGCGCGTAAAGTGCGCGATGTTGGCCGCCTCGCGCAGGTCCACCGCCAGGTGCGCCAGGTTGTACAGCCAGTAGCAGCCAAAGATGGCCAGGTATGTCAGGCACAGGCCGGCCCAGAGCGTGACGCCGCCGGCCAGCGGGTGCCGGTCGATCACCGCCTGCGCCGCCCGGTCCGCGCTCGCTCGGCCCGCCCGCTGGCGCGCTGACAGGCGGGCCGCCCAGCCATGATTCGCTTTTCTTTTTTCCCGCGCAGCAGGTGGCCGGCGGCGCGGTCCGCAGCTGTGGCCGCCAGTCGGCCGCCGCCAGCGCCACCAGCCCTGGTTCGCGCATTCTTCCAGGCCGCCGCAGCAGCGGACGGAAAAGCTGGTTCCACATGCAGCTGCTCTGAGCGGTGTGGTAGGCGCTCGCTCGGCGCGGCGCGGCCAGCGACGCCGAGACCGCTGTGCGCAGGCCAGCCTGCTGCGCCGGCGACACCTCTCCGCATCGCGCCTCTGGCCCAGACAGGCGCGGCGCGGCGACGTCCTGTGGCAGCGGCGCGGGGCGGCCGCGGCGCGCGCGCCGCACCTCGCTGATGTCGCACGTGTCGTCCAGGATGCAGCGCGCGCGCAGCGCGTCCCAGCGCACGAACAGCAGCAGCACTGCCGAGAAGGCCACGGTGAAGCCGAGCGCGAGCAGGTTGAGCACGCGCGAGACCAGGATAACCTGGAACCCCTTCTCCTCGTAGTACCTGGCGTGCAGGTGCAGGGTTAGGGCGCAGCAGCGACCGGCGGTGAGGTTCGCCGCGGGCGCGCGCCCCGCCGCCTGCGGTGCCGAGCGCCGCGCGGGCACGCGGCCGCACGGTGTCCATGCAGCCCAGCACACTGGCGCGGCATGGGGGTACGCGAATAGCAGCCGCGGCCGCCCGACGCCCCCCGTGCGACAGGCAGGGCGCAGGGCCGGGCCAAGGGCCGGACGCGCGGCGCGCTTGGCACAAGCGCGGCGCAGGGAGCCCCGACTCGCCGCCGCGGCCGCCAGCCTGCCTGTGCGACAGGGGGGGCGCAGGGCCGGGCCGAGGGCCGGGCGCGCGGCGCACTTGTAGATGCGGCGGAAGAAGTCGTCCAAGTTAGGAATGGCGTCCCACTCCGTGCTCTCGCTGCTGAGCAGCGGCTGCGGCGCCGCGTCCCACTCGTCCGGGCCCGCGCCCGCCTCCGGCAGGCTGCGCGCTCCGGGCGGCGCCATGTTCGCTTGCGCCTCACGCGGGCGGCACGCACTGCAATACCAAGGTGCAAGCGTCCACAGCGGACGAAGCAGACTGCTGCGCTCCCGCGGCGCTGGCGACATCATCGTGACAGGCTGCGCAGGCGCCAGGTCACGCTGGTATGTACAGGCACGTCCTGTGAGGCAAAAGCCGTGTGGTGGGCGGCGGCACGCATGTTACGTCCGCCGTCTAGCCGCTGCCCCTGGCGCCGCCTCGGGCCTTGGCAGGTGCAGTGCACGGCACGGCACAGAGGGCGCTTCCAGCTCCCGCAGCCTCTGGCAGGCTCCCCGCTTGCAGTGTCAGCAGCGCCGTCAGCGTTCAGGGGTTCAAGGAGGTGTCAAGCTGCGCAGTGCCGGGCGACACGCGGCCTGGCACCCGCGAGGCACGTGCCCAGGCATGCTCAGCTCATGGCCCGGTCAGGCTGGTGCACGCGCCGCGGACTAGACGGCGCTTAGCCGCATACTGTGCCTGGAGCCACGCAGGCAGCGGTGCAGACAGCGAGCGCAGCACAGCCACTGCTCTGGACGGGGCGCGGCGCCACCGATGTTGCCCCGCACAGCCGAACCATAAGGCCCCAGCGGTGTCTGCAGCGGCCTCCCGGCCACAGCCGGCAGCAATGAGACGCGCACGGCCGCCGCCCCCCCAGCGTGCGGGGCCGCGCGGGGAGACTGGGGCGCGGGCGCCCGGCAGTGGCGCACACCTGGGCAGGGCGTCATAGGCGAACTCCACGTCAGCGTCGCCGGGCCTCATCGCTGCGGCGGCGGCGCCCGCGGGCGCGGCGTGCCCGCCGCCAGCGTCGCGCGCTCTGGTGAGCCTGGCGGTGCGCCCGCCGCCCAGGCCCCGGTGATGAGCGCGGCGCGCGCCGGGTGCCCCGCTGAGCCTGGCCGAGCCCGGCCCGCCGGCCTGCCTGCACGCACGCGCTCTACGGCCGGGGCAGCGCCATGACAGACGGCCCCGCTGCTCTGCGTGTCTGTGACACACTCAGACGCAGGCAGTCGTTATTTTTTCCAGCGTGACAACGCTGCGCGTGTATCTGTGTGCTCTCAGGCCCAGACATTGCGCTGAGAAGGGGTCAAGGGCCCTGAGGGTCCAGCTCCCCATCAGCAGAGGTCAGGTTGCCAAGCACCTTGTATGCGCAGGCTGCAGCAAGACGGCTCCACGCGCTTGGCTGCACAGAGCTTCACAGAAGTTGTGCTTGCCACGTGCGCAAAGATCACATGCGCGTGGCTCCCCTGCTCGCACTCCTTGAAAAGTACTAGCCACGCTGCTGCGGCATGACCCGTATGATGACCACGGGTGCCCAATATGGCCCTGACGGGCAGATCATACTCCCACTTGTAGGGCGGCCCGCGAAAGCACCCGCCAAGCGCAAGCGCAGCAATGCCGCGCCCGCCTCGCCCGACAAGGCGCCCGCCAAGCGCAAGCGCAGCGACGCCGCGCCCGCCAAGGCGCTCGCCAAGCCGCCCGCCAAGGCGCCCGCCAAGCGCAAGCGCAGCAGTGCCGCGCCTGACGCGCCCACCAAGGCGCCCGCCAAGGCGCCCGCCAAACGCAAGCGCAGCGGCGCCGCGCCCGCATCGCCCGCCAAGCCGCCCGCCAAGGCGCCCGCCAAGCGCAAGCGCAGCGACGCCGTGCCAGCCGCGCCCGTCAAGCCGCCCGCCAAGGCGCCCGCCAAGCGCAAGCGCAGCGAGGCAGGGCCGCCTGTGCGCGCAGCGCAGGGCGCCAAGCGGCGCGCGGCGCCGAACGGCGCCGAGCGCGAGCCGGCGCCGGCCAAGCGCGCGCGCACGGCCCGGGCGGAGGAGCCGGACCTGGCCGCGCTGCCGCCCGTCTCTCATCCCTCGCACCTGAAGGCGCGCGACCTTGCTGTGGCTGCCGCCCCAGACGCGCCGGCCTTGGCAGCGCCGCCGCCAGCCCCGCACCCCCCGCGCCAGAGAGCGCTCGCTTCAGCGGCGACCACGACTGCCCCGGCAGCGCCCTGCGAAGCGTTCGGACGTGCTGGGGCTCCCCCGGCCCGTTCGCACCCTGTGGGCTTCTGTTAGGCGGCGTGCCCCCCGGCCCTGCTGCTCGGGCGCCGTTGTGGCCAACAGTGTCTGCCAGCACATCGGCAGCATTCGATTATCCACAGTCCTGGCATGCACATGGAAAGGCCGTACCGAGAGGCGCTGGGCCCGGCGCCAAGAGCCCCACAGCGCGCCGCCCAGGGCCCCCCACCCCACCCGCTGCCCCTGACGCGGCCCGCGCCGCGGCAGGAGCCGGGCGACGTGTTTGTGCTGGGCGACGGCGACTGCGGCCAGTTCGGCAAGGGCGAGGACGTGACCGAGGCGCTGCGGCCCACGCCCTCGCCGCTGCCGGAGGGCGCCGGCCAGGCGCGCCGCGCCGCCCTCCCCGCAGGCTGTGCGCCCCGGGGCCGTTCGTTCCGCGCCGTCCGCATTTGCGCCTCCTGCCCTGCTTTCTCCAGCGCGTGCGGCAGCTGTGCCATCGATGCTGCGGAAGGAGTCGCCCGGCAGGCACCGCGGCGCCCCGGATGTTGCCGCGTTTTGGCCGTATCCACGGGCAGTGGCGCGGCCGGGCGCAGGTGGTGCAGGTGGCCGCGGGCGGCATGCACAGCGCGGCGCTCACGGCCGGCGGCGAGGTGTTCACCACCGGCGTCAACGACGAGGGCGCGCTCGGCCGCAGGACGGGTGCGCCGCCGCGGCGCGGCTGCTCCGCCGCGCCGCTCGGGCGCCCGCGCATGCCGTGCCGTGTCGCAGGGCCCGTTTTGCAGCCGGCGGGCGGCGCCGTGCGTCCCGTGTGGCGGGCTGCCTGAGCGGCGCGGCCCGCGTGTCTGCGTGCGCCGTGGGGTGCTGCAGCCGTGCGCGCAGCCGCTAGCAGGGCCTGGCCACTTGGCCGACGAAGTGCAAAGCGACTCGCTTCGCGCTCCAGGTTCAGCACGCAGGCCAGCGCGGTGTGCACCGGGACCCTCGCCCGTACTGTTTTTTAGGCAGCATGGTCGCTAGCGCGCCGACTCATCCCCTGCTCTGAATAAGGACGAGACACGGTCTGCATCTGATTAGGATTGACCCTGAGCGCGGGCGGCGCAGCGGGCGAGCTGTGGGAGACGTCTGGGCTGGCCGGCGGCGAGGCGGAGGATGCATACATGTGGTGCCGCGTGTCTGTGCCCGCCTCGCACGGCCGCATCGTCCAGATCTCTGCAGGCGCGTCCACGCGCGGCTGTGCTTGCCCGGCCCCAGCACAACGTAGGACGAGAATGCGCCCTGCCGTTGCGGGTCAGGATGAGAGCACGCATTGCGAGTGCGGGCAGGGCCTGTGGTGGTCAACGGCCGCAGCGGAAACCTGTGCTGGGTGGGCCGCCTGGTTTGCAAGGCGCTCGTCAAGCGCAGCGCGTGCACCTGGGAGCATCAGCAGAGCTGGGCTCCGCGCGGCGCGCAGGCGACAGCCACTCCGTGGCCCTGGCGGCCGACGGCGCGGTGTGGGCCTGGGGCACATTCCGCGACGCGAGCGGCGTGTACGGCTTCGCGCCCTCGCAGCGCATCGCGCTGCTGCCCGCGCTCGTGCACGCGCCCGCGTCCGCCGCCGAGCGCGTCGTCAAGGTCGCCTCGGGTGCGGGCCGCGGGCCGGGGCGTGCCCCAAACCCTGGCAGGCGTTCGGCGGGCCGCGCCGGCGGGGCCCGACGTGCCGCCTCGCGGCACCAGCCGCTTAGCAACATGCCTGCTTGCAAATGCCGCGCTCGCCGGGGCAGTGTCGCTTAAACGCGCGGCGCGTCGACACGGGGCACCGGGTCAGCGTCAGGGATGCCTTTGTCAGGGACGGTCGGCAACATCCGACCTGGGCCAGCGGGGTCTGGCGTGCAGGGCTGACCTGCACTCCCAGGAGCTCAGGCGCCCGGCGCCCGGCGTGCCGGCCTGGCAGGGCCGGCAGCGCGCTGCTGCTGCGGAGCCGGGCCTGTCACGGCGCGCCGCTGCATTGTCGCCGGGCATGCCCAGGGCATGAGCCCGCACTGGGCGGTCCTGATGCTGCCAACCCTACTTTACCCTATCCCTATTCCCGACGCGCGCGCAGGCGCGGACCACGTGGCGGCGCTGACGGCCGTGGGCGGCGTGCTCACCTGGGGCACCAGCGGCCAGGGGCAGCTCGGGCGCGTGGGCCCGCGCCTGCGCGACCCTAAGCCCACGCTGCTGCGCCCGGCGCCCGTCGTGTTCAAGCGCGGGCTGCGCGGCCGCGCGGTGCGCGTCACGGACGTGGCGTGCGGCATCTACGGCACGTTCGCGCTCGCGGAGGGCGGCCTCGTGCTCGCCTGGGGCCTGAACAACTACGGGCAGCTGGCGCTGGAGGGGCAGGCGCGCGCCCCGCGCCGCGCGCGATGCTTTGGGCACCGCATGCGCTGCGCCTGCGCTTGCGCATGCACACCCTCGTCTGAGTTCGTCTGAGCTCTTTGGCAGCGCATGCCGGCGGCGGCCGGAGCAGGCTCTGCTGCTGGCCCGGGCGGCGGACCCGCTCAGCTCTGCGCCGCATGGGCGCCGCCGCCGTCCCGCATGCGAAGCTGCAGGCGCGCTCCCCGGCGTGAGCGGCGGCCGGCGGCGCACAGGCGCCCGTGTGGGCGCCGACGCCGGTGCCGGCGCTGGCCGGCGCGGCGCTCGTGCGGCCCGGGCAGCACCACACGCTGGCGCTGGCGGCGTCGGGCGCGCTGCTGTCCGCCGGGCGGCCGACGTACGGGCGGCTGGGCCGCGCGGGCGCCGACCCCGCGTCCGACGACGCGCTGCCCGCGCCCGCGCCGGTCGAGGGCCTCGACGGCGTGGACGTGGCCGGCGCGGCGGCCGGTGCGCTCGCAGTTTCCTGCGCTGGACTAGTGTGTGCCGAGGCAGTTGCGGCGTTGCGTCGCAGCACCGCAGCCATGCGTCCTTCTGGCACGGGCTGCCTGTGCTGGGTGGGCGCCGCACTCTGCAAAGGGGCGAGATGGCGGCGGTCCGCTTTTACTTGCGCCAGGCTGCAATCGGTTTGCTCCGGGACGGGCGCGCGCATGCAGCAGCCACGGGTGAGACGGTTAACACGCGCGTGCGCGCAGGCCTGGCGGTGAGCGGCTGCGTGAGCGCGGCCGGCGACGCGTGGCTCTGGGGCTTTGGCACCAACAGCCAGCTCGGCAAGGGCGACGACGACGCCGACGAGCTGCTGCCGCGCCGCCTCGCCGAGACCAAGCGCTTCCAGGTGCCGCGCGCTGCTCCGCTCGCCAGCCTGCGCGCTTGTGCGCCGCTGTATTTGTATGTGTATAATTATATTGGGGCATGGCATGCGCCTGCTGAGCGGCAGCGCGGCAGCTGCAGGCGCACCTGGCGCCTGCGCTGCACCAGATAGGGCGTTCAGCTCTGCTGCCGTTGCCCTTTGGTGTGAGGCGGACCCCGCTAGCATGCGGCGCGTCCGGCGAGCGGGCGCCCGGGCTGAGCGCGCAGGGCCGGCGCGTCGTGCAGCTCGAGTTCGGCGGCCAGCACGCGCTGCTGCTGACGGTGCCGAAGCCGGCGTCCGGCGGCGCAGCCGCCGCGGCCGCGGCGCCTGCTGTGCCCGCTGCAGGTGCGCTCGCTGTGGCGGGTCGCAGAGGGCAGGCGCCGCGCGGGTCTGCTGGCCTGCGTGTGCATGCAGAGTCAGAGTCTCTACCTGCGTGGCAACTCAGCTGGTGTGCGAGTCAGGCATGAGCTGGCACCCCAGCTTGTTCTTATATTGTGGCATCATGCTCCAATAAAGCAACGAGATGGGTTGAGGACGCTGCAAGAGTACAAGCACGGTTGGTTGCGCCATGGCTGACCGCTCTGCCGCGACAGGGGCGCCTCCCGCCGCGAGCGAGCCGCCGGCGCAGCCGCAAGCCGAGCCTGTGAATGGGGGGCCCACAGCTGATGGGGAGGCAGCCAACGGGCCCGCAGCCGCGCAAGGCGCGGCTGCGGAGGGCGCGGCCGATGACGGCGCTGCCGCGGAGGGCGCGGCCGCGGACGGCGCCGCGGCAGTTGGCGCGGCTGTGGACGGTGTGACCGCGAACATGGGCGCGGCTGCGGGCGCCGCGGCCGAAGATGAAACCCTCCCCGCAAACGGCCAGGACAATGGCCAGGCGATGGAGGAGTGAATCAGTGCGAGCTCAGCATAGGTCAGCATATGGCTGGCGCAAGGTGCAGCAGGCGGCCTCTAAATGCTGCAGGCCTGCGCGAGACGCTGTAGTAGATTTACGAGCACACAATTGACTATGGAGGGGCTTGGTCGAGGGCGACACATGACACTGCATGCACTTAGTAGTAGAAGGACCGGTAGTACTGAGGGCCAAGTTGAGCATTTGAGTGGAGCGTGCCGCAGGCCTCACGAGGGTGCTCTGCAGTAGCTTGCAGACCTGGCGCCATATGCACCTGTGTAGCAGACATACTGCTGAGCCCACAAGGAGCTTTGATGTTACAGGTGAAGGTCCGCGGTCAGCAGCCTTGCACTAGCGTATCGTCTCTGGCAGCTTGTGTGCGGCTATTAATTGAAGCATGCGCAGACTGTGCTCTGCTTCCCAGTCTCTGAGACTTGCGCTTTGCACACATGGCTGATCATTCTCTGGACATTGAAGCACATGGGAGATGGCAGATAAGACATCTCTTTTTAACCGGGAAAGCACTTCAGGGCCTTAGAACCATGCTGAGCACTTCAGCAGTGCATGGCCATGGTATAGTATCACAAGCCACGGCCAGGGACTTAAAATAACCTTACCTGAGATGAGCGCATGAGCGCGCTCGAATTGCCTGTAAGCTACAGGCTGTAAGCATCCTTAAAAGGCATGGCTGTGCACGGGCGCGCAGCGCTCTGCCAGGAGCTGGCTGCGCTTACATGCAGACGTGCGCCAGCGTGGCACGCTGCCTGCCTGCACAAGCCGCACACGCGTGTGCAGTGCTGTGCCAAGCATGCGAGGCACTTGCAGACACCAGCTGACGCGAATGCGAAGTGGAGGTGCTCTGTGTCATCGAGTGCCGCAGCAGTGGATGGCGTGGATGTGGAGCCAACAGCTCAGGACCCGGAAGCGCCTTCTGAAGCAAGGTGAGCAGTGCACTGTGCTGAGAAATAGCGGTGAACAGCTATGGTGGTAGGCGGCGAATGTGAGTCAGAGTTTGGACCACCGTCTTGACTAACGTGGAGTGCCGCAACGGCAGTGTCCTGGACCCCAAGTGGGTGCGGCGGCTGCGGCTGGACGACGCGCTGATGCAGCAGCTGTCCGAGCTGCCCGGCACCAAGCACCTGATGGACCTGCACGACCGCGCGGTCGTCCTGTCGCAGTGGCGGGCGCGCCTTCGCGGCTGAGTGTCCGAACCTGCTGTGTATGCCTTGTGCCGTCAAAGCAGCTGACGCGCTGCTCAGCGCAGCACAGAGTACCCCAAGTTAGGCGCCTGTCACTGCACTGGCCGGTGCTTGCAGCCCTCCGCTGCGAACACTTGTGGCTCTGGTGCGTGCAGGCGCGCCTGAAGCGTGGCGTGCTGCCAACCGCGGGCGAAGCGCCGTGGCCGGCCGAGCCTTTCCGCTCAGGCTTCCTGCAGGCGCGCCCTTTTAAGTTTGGCTCGCATGGCTTGGGGTCGGTTTGCACCATTTGTATCCCAGTCAATTTTTGAATGACCATATTTTGCACCCCTCCCTGAGGATGTGTGCAATGCCCTGCATGCACGGCGCTCTGCAGTTACCATCGTGTTTTGATGCAGCTGCAGTTACTTCCTCCTGTTCAGTGCGTGTCATTATGGTGTCAAGCACCACTGACTGAGCTTGAGGGGCGACCTTAGCGTGTGCCTGGCCCTGCACGCCTCGGCGCTCGTGGCCACCGCTTACGCATGCATTGATCCGGGCAGGCGCTGGACCGGCTGGAGATGGCGCGCTTCACGCGGCGCTACCCGCAGCTGCTCGACCCGCTGCTCAAGCAGATGCTGGGCATGGTCGCGGTGCGCTCCCCGCACGCGCAGGCCGCGCGCATGTGCTGCGACAGATCACCAGCCGACAAAGCTCAGGGTCCGCCACACAGCCATGCAAAGCCTGGGGGCCATGGAGGTCGGAGGCCCGTGATGCACCTATTGCAGGCCAGGAGGGAGGCCGTGCTCCAAGGCCATGCGCCCGGCGTCCCAATGATGCCTGCAGAGCACCGTCTGTCCAAGCGGCTGCAAGGCCGCTCGCGCGCCGGCAGGACTTTGAGGCCAAGCTGGAGGCCGAGGAGGAGTCCGCGTCTCCGCCGCAGCCCGAGGCGGCGCCCGCGGGCACGCCCGGCCTGGCGCCGCCGTCGGCGGGCGACCAGGACGATGACGAGGACGCCGAGCAGGACGACAGCGCTGGCTCGGCCGCGCAGGCCAAGTGGGAGGTGCGCTCGCATGACAGACAGGCACTGGCCGGGGCCCCCGAGCGCGTGGTGCATTGGGGCGGCGCCGGTCGGCGTGCCCGGCGACGCGCCGCCTTCATTAGCCTGACGATGAAGCGCGGGGGCGGGGCGGCAGCGCGCGCTGGTCAGGTGGATTATGCGCTGGTACCCTCACCTGTCTGCCCATGGAGGTCAGCACCACAGTCCCATGTTCCTTCGGCAGTGCAGGGCTGGCGCGCGTAGCAACCCTGCGGCGGCGCCAGGCGCCGTGGGCGCAATAGCGCCGAGCTGCAGCGTGCGTGGCGCGGCCGCGAGCGCGGGGCGGGCGCGCCGCGCAGGAGCTCACCGAGGAGCAGCTGCGCGAGATGGCGCAGCGCGCGCAGCAGGCGGACGGCGCCGGCGCCGGCGGTCAGGGCCAGGAGCTGCACGTGTCGCTGGAGGGCATGGAGGGCGGCGCCGGCGACGACGCCAGCGAGTGCGGCGACACCCACCCGTGGAAGCTCCCAAGCAGCTCCCTGGGGGTGGCTCGACAGCCGGGCGAGCTCAGATGCTGCACGCGCCTTTGCCGTCCAGCTCGGCTGGATTTTTAGGCTCGCGCCTGCACATGCGCGAAATGGTGCTTTCAGCCTTTTCAGTTATGGCTGCCATGGCGAGTGCGGCCGCTGCTGCGCGCAGGGAGGACGCGCAGCGCGCGCGCGAAGACGCGGCCGCGGCGCTCAGCGAGCAGATGCTGCGCAAGTTTGAGGACGACTGGCGCCCGGCGGTGGAGAACCTGGAGGAGGCCGCGCTGGCGTTCGACGACCTGGAGGGCGCGCCGCTGCCGGCTCGCGCGGGGCGCGGGTGCAGGGTGCTTGTGTTCATTACGTGATGTTCATTACGTGAGTGCATGCAGCGCGCGCTTTTGTTCGATGTTGAGCGCGAGGGCACTTGCGGTCAGGGATGACTCACCCGCGGGGTCTGCCAGGTGTTCAGCGTGGTAGAAAAGGCGGCGCTGGTGCCTGAACAAGCTACTGTGGACCCTGCTGTTTACTGGCGAGCCGGGTAGGCGCCCTGGGGGAAACAGGACGGCCCGGGTGGAGAAGAGGACTGGAGCAGCCATGCCGTGACATAGTCTGCGTCAGGCTGCGCCCAAATGCATGCCCGGCATGCTGACGCGCCTCACCGCCCCCTGATCGGGGTTCTTTCTAGGTGTTTTTCTAGACGCAAGGGCGCCCGCCGCGCAGGCCTGATGGCGGGGCCGGACGGCTACGACCTGAGCCGCGCGCTGTGGCGCGACGCGGGCTGGGCCGAGGTGGCGGCGCTGCGCCGGCGCCTGGAGGACCTGGCGGAGCTGCGCGACCTCGTGCGCCAGCTGGGCCGCGCCAGCGGCCGCGGGCCCAAGCGGCGCGCGCCGCAGGAGGCGCGCGCCGGGCCCCCCGGCAGGCTCCCGGCGGGGCGCGCGGGGCGATTATAAGGCATTGGCCCGAGCGGTGTGCCTTGGGCGGCGTGCGCCGCGCATGTCAGGGGTGCAGGTGCGGAGCACGTTTGTGAGGCTGCGGAAGGCTGAGCTGCCCTCGCTGCTGCGGGCAGGCTGCTGGCCTGGCAGCGCGCTGGCAGCAGCACGCCGCGGTGGCGGCTGGCTTCAGCGCGCCGCGCATCACTGCCTGGCCAGAAACAACTGATGCTGGAGGCCTGTCCAGACCCTGCTCTACCGCGCCCTGCACCCCTCGTCGCGCAACAAAGGCTCCGCGGCCCGCCGCGCGTAGGTGGAGGCGAGCCGACGCCGGCCGGGCCTGGTGCGCTCGGCGCTGCAGCCGGAGGAGACGGCCGGGCTGACGCGCAGCGGCGACCTGTCGCGCATGCTGCCCGCCGAGGCGCACCTGCTCGCGGCCGGCTGGCCGCGCGCGGCCTCTGACGGCGGTGCGTGTGCGCGCGCGCTTCGCCTGGCACCGGCTCTCGGTACACCTGCTTGGCGGCGAGGGGCCCCTGCGCGCGCTCCGCGGCATGGGACTTGAGTCGTGGCGGCTCCGTGCGCGCTGCCCGCTGACGCGCGCCCCGCTCAAAGGCCACTCTCTCCGCGCGTGGTCGTGACTCTGTGGGGGCGGATCAGGGCATTGCGTAGCGCCTGGGTGATGGCCTGCGCGCTGTCACCAGTCACAGACGCAACAGGTGCTAATAGGTCAGTCGTCTCCTGCATCTCCTGTATCAGACCAAGGGTGTGCACAGGGCCGGCGCGCGAGGGCTCGCGCCCGGCGCGCCTGCTGCACATGGCGCGCCGCGCGGAGCGCGGCCTGGCGAGCTACGAGCGCACGGGCTGGCTGGACGGCGAGCCCGCGCGCGTGACCGGGCGCCTGGAGATCCGGCCCGCAGCCGAGCTGGGGCCCATCATCGTGTGCCTGGACACCAGCGGCTCCATGGCCGGCGCGCGCGAGACGGTGGCCAAGGCGCGGGCCCGCGCTGCTCCCGTGAGCAGAGGCAGTCGGAGGCCGCGCGGCGTGTTGGTGTAATTGCGGCCGCTGCTCGGCGGCGGCAGCCAAGCTGCGGCGCACTGTTGATTTCTCTGGACGCCGGCAGACGCCCGCGGTCTCTGCCCCAGCACGCACTCTGCAGACGACAGCAGCAGCCAGCACCCAACAGCTGCCACCAAGCCAACGTCCCGTTCTTGAGACTACGCTTGCCACACTTCTTGGCACCGCGCGCGCAGGCCGTGGCGCTGGAGTGCATGCGCGGCGCGCACCGGCAGCAGCGCGCGTGCTACCTGTACGCGTTCTCGGGGCCGGGCGACGTGCAGGAGCTGGAGCTCAGCACGTCCGCGCCGTCGCTGACTGCGCTGCTTGCCTTCCTGCGCAACAGGCGCGCGCATGTTGCGCAAAGCGTGCGGCCGCTGGGCAGACGCCGCGAGGAGCACCGCGCCATGAGCGCGCGCTGCATGCCCTGTGTCCATGCCCCGATGGCACCCTCATGCTGATGCCTTTGCGCTTCAGTTTGTCTGGCAGCAGTATCTGCGGCAGCGCCCGGGTGCCTAAGCGGTCCCTGCTGCGCAATCGGCAAGGCCGGGGCGGCGCTGCAGCGCCGGCATATGCGGCTGCGCTCGCATGGTGCGCGGCTGGGTCGGCCTGCCTGGCAAGTGCGCATGCGCCTGAGAGGCGCCTGCTCGAGCGCGCAGCTTTGGCGGCGGCACCGATGCCGACCGGCCGCTCGAGCTGTCCCTGCAGCGGCTGGAGGAGCACGAGGAATGGGCCAATGTGCGCCCTCCCAAGCGGGTCCTGCGAGAGATTGCCGCCTCCATGCTTGAGAAGCCGCCATTGCGGGTTAGGATAACACACCCTGCAAGCGCATATTTATGGGTTTAGGGTTCGTGGCTGGCCGCGAGCGGGCGGGGCGGGCGGCAGGCAGACATCCTGATGGTGACCGACGGCGAGATCAGCCCGCCCAGCGAGGCCGTGCTGGGCCGGCTGGCGCGCGCGCGCTCCGACCTGGGCCTGCAGGTGCCGCCCCGATGTCCTTGAACGCACTCGCCCTCAGTGGGTTTCAGGCTTGCAGGTGCCACCCCGATGTCATGCGATCCGCCTTAAGCCCAATGATACCCTTGACATGCTTGTGTGCGTGACAACGTTGCTGATATGCCAGCGGGCTCAGCGGCTCAGGGCTCTGACAATGTGCTTGGCGTCTGTTGGGGGGACAGCTGCGGTTTTTGGACAAGAGCATTTGCCGGAGACGGCGGCATGGGCGCTGGCGGGGGCGGGGTCACGGGCCGCGCGCGCGGGCAGCAGCGCAGCCAGAGCCCAATGCGTGCGCGCTGCGGCAGGTGCATGGCCTGCTGGTGGGCAAGGACGACCGCGCGAGCGACGCCATGACCGCCATCTGCTCGCACCTGCATGTCTTCCGCAGCTGGAGCGCCGTGGAGGACGTCGGCCGGCGCTGAGGCGGCCCTCGCACCGCATGGAAGGCATGATTTATGTGCCTGGGGTGTGCCGTGTTTGCCATGTTTGCAGGCCGGCCCTGCTCCAGGCGCCGTCTGCACCATGGGCAAGCTGAATGCTTCACACTGACTGCACATGGCGGCTCGCCATGTGCAATCAACATCTGTAAACGAACCCTTTTGAATCCGTGGTTGTGGCACATGTGAGAGAGTGTGCAGCTGCATATAGTGCTTCCACACACGCCTCTCTCACATCTCTCACACACACACCTGACGAGCAGTGACCACAGCGCAGCCAGCGCAGCGACCCGCACACATCTCATATCAGGGTCTTGTTGATGAAGTTTGCAAACTTGGTCGTGGTGTTGTAGTGGTACTCCACGCCGTGCTGCTTCAGGAAGGCCTCCAGCTTCGGCTTCAGCACCTCTGGCTCGGGCTGCCGCCACCACAGATCAAACAGTGAGCGCCCGCGGCTGACAGAGCTCGCCACAAGCTCACACGCTGCATTGTACAAGTGCGGCTGGGGCTGCCACCATCAGAGCAAGCACAGTGAGCGCCTGCGGCTGGCAGAGCTCGCCACGAGCTTTCACATGCAGCGACGTACCAGCGCGGCTGGAGCGCCCTCTGCCGAGCCCCTCGGGCGGCGCTCTGTTCAGGACTGCGCCAGGGCGCGGACTTGGGTTCATGCACTTGCCGTATGCATGCTGCGGTGTCACCCGGCAGCAAAGCCACTGGCGCAACCATGTGCATGAGGTGGGTGTGCAGAGTCCTGCACCAAGCGCGTGTGCGTACGCAGTGCCAGCGACTGAGACAGGGTGTGCGGCAGCGCCAAGCCAGTCCCGCACCGTCTCCACCTCGATCTCGTACACGGTGCCCCACTCGAAGCGCGTCTCGTCCAGCTCCAGCTTGAAGCCCTCCCAGTCGAAGTCGCTGCGCACGTTGCGGAAGCCGCCCAGGCACACCAGCTCCGCGACGCCCGTCTCCCTGCGCCGTCGGCCCCTTACGGGGCCGGGGCGAGGCTAGCCGCAGCCGCAGCGCCCGCACTCCCTTCGTCGCCCACGCGCCCGCTGACGGCAGTCGTGTCCACATTTTGACAGCATCGTCTTGTGTCTGGGACGGCGCACTTACATTCACACCCACCCCAGCCGCCACCCCAAGCAGCTCAACACGCTCTCAGCACCGCCGGACGCACCTGCGGACCTTCTGCACGAGCGGCGAGTCCAGCTGCAGCAGCGCGGCGGGCTCCGCAATGAAGCGCCGCGCCGCGACCGGGTCCAGGTCCTCCTCCTCCTCGGTGCCCCGCCCGATGCCCTCCCGCAGCTCCTGCCGGCCCTGCCGCGCGCGCCGCGCCCGTCGATGGCCGCCACGGGGGAGCGCCCGGCGAGCCGCCCGCCGTCAACGACATTGCTGCAGACGCACCTTGCACGCAGCAGCGCTGCGCTTGCAGTGGTGTGTCCTGCACCGCCCCACTGCGCATGTGCCGACACACAGGCAGGACCCCTTTGCCGCAGCTGAAGCAGCGTCGTCAGGTCGGTTCGCAGGCAAACGGGCACCACACTGCCTCACTGCGCGCGTACAGATCCGGATGCGGCACCCCGCCGCCCGCCCTGAGGCCGGGCGCGCGGGCGCGCGCGGCCGGCGCGCGCGCCTTGACGGTCAGCAGCGCGCGCTTGTCGACGTTGTAGAAGCGGCAGCGCATCACGCAGCGCCGCGCGCTGAGCTCGCGCGCCGCGCCGTCGAAGAATACGTTCTCCTGCTGGTGCGTCTCGCGGAAGGCCGGGCGCAGCGCCTCCGCCGCGCGCGCGTGCGCTGCCTGGCTCGCCAGCCGCAGCTTGATCTCCACCTGCGCCGGCGCTCAGGCTCAGGCTCAGCTCAAACAGGCAATGGCTCCGCGTCCCGCCAAAGCGGTGGTCACGCCCAGAGCAAGCCCTGAGACTGAGCTCGCGAGCGCGGGCCCTGCCCGCAGGCCGCAGCTGGGACGCCGTACGCAGGCCCGCACAGCTGCAGCATGCACAGCACCCATGCCTGCCTTCCCCTTGTTAAACGTCACTCACCTTAAGCCTGCCGACAAACAGCCGAGTCCGTCACGGCACACCTCTGACTGCTGTCAAAGACGTTTCATCCAAACGGGTAGACACACGCCTCCCGGCAGCACTCTCAGGCCCCGTGGCCGTGCACCGAGCCCCTGGCAGCCCACGCGCTCCCTCCAGAGGACAGTGCCCTCGCCTGTGGAGTGCCAGAGCTCACCTCCACGCCCTGAGTCGCACTGCAGGAGCAGCTTGGGCGCGGGCGGTCGTGTTGCGTGGCGCAGCTGCCGTGCTCAGGGGCCGGGTCCAGCTCACAGCGGAAAGCTCGGCTCTGCTGCACTATGGAGGACCAGGGCTGACGCACGGTGGTGGGCCATCCCAGGCGAGCCCAGCACAGGCGCGGCGCTACCCGCATTGGGACGCCTGCAGGCAGGCGCCGCTGAGGGGTGCAGCCGGGGGTCAGCGGGCTGCATGGGCAGGAAGTCAACGGGTCGCACCTCCATGGCGCACGCTACCGCTTCAGCCCAAGCCGCTGTGCGGTTGTCAGAGTCTGCTTGCCCTGCGCGCGCAGGCGCTTCACGCTCCCAACTCGGCGGTGTTGCGGCAGCAAGGCAGCTATGCAAGCAGCAGCTCGCTCACCACCTCCAAGAACGGCTGCTGGCCGCCGGACGCCTGCTGCGCGGCCTCTGCAGCCTCCGCTTTAATCGCCTCGTACTGCGCCAATCAAGGCAGTGCCTATCGTAAGGGGTCAGGTGACTGCATTGAGCCTGTATGCATCTCCATGCAGCCGTGCGCACCTCCTCCTTGTCCTCGGGCTTGAGCTCTATGCGCGTGGGCTTCCTGCGCAGCATCCGCCGGGCACTCAAATAATAATTGTCAGCCACAGCCACGGAGGTACAGAGGGTGTTGGTCTTCCCGGAGATACAGAGTGACTCGTATGCGCGGAGATCTCTCCAACTACCACTGCCAGGCAGCTCAGCCCAACCCTAGGTGTCAGGTGCTTGCTCAATCACGCCAAGCGGACTCGGCACTTTGTTGCTCCCCTGCTGCCGGAAGACGCGCCTACTTTCTCAAGATGATGCAGGCCTGCAGACGAGCGGCCGGCGCCCTGGCCAGCACATCGCTGCCCGCCGACACGCTGCGCGCGTCGCTGCCGGCGGCGTGCCAGCGCCTCTACCACAAGAACGTGCGCAGCCCTGCTGGCGCGCGTGTTACGGCAACGCGCTCAGGCCGCACGGCGTGGCCGTATGTGAGCTGCTGGAGCCTTCTTGCGGCGCTGTGACGCGCCTGCCGCCTCTGCGTGCAGGTGGTGGACCACTACGACCACCCGCGCAACGTGGGCTCCTTCGACAAGACCGACGTCTCCGTTGGCACCGGCCTTGTTGGCGCGCCAGCGTGCGGCGACGTGATGAAACTGCAGATTAAGGCGCGCTGGCAGTGCGAAAGGCGAGCGCTGGGCCGCAGGCTGGGGGCCGCGGCGTGAGCGAGCGCGCGCGGCGCGCAGGTGGACGGCGAGGGCAACATCGTGGACTCGTGCTTCAAGACGTTTGGCTGCGGGTCGGCCATCGCGTCCAGCAGCGTGGCCACGGAGTGGGTCAAGGGCCGGTCCATCGACGACGTGCGCGCCTGTCGCCCCTCGTTGGCACAGCCTGCGCAGGTTTCGCTGCGGCGGCGCTTTGCGCCTACCTGCGCGCGTGTCCCAAGGTGTTGCGATCTTGACCTGTGACTGCACGCGATACTGGCTGGGATGAGGCGCACACAGAGCTTGTGTGTATAAGTCAACGACTCATACGGTATTGCGATGGACGCGCGCAGGTACTCACCATTAAGAACAGCGACATCGCCAAGCACCTGAGCCTGCCGCCGGTCAAGCTGCACTGCAGCATGTTGGCGGAGGACGCCATCAAGGCCGCCGTGCGCGACATCAAGGCGCGCCGCACAGCTTGGAACGGCCCGCTGTGGTGTATGTGTCAGGACCCCGGTGCTTCCTGCATAGCACGCTTCGGCCCCGTGCAGCACAGGTGCTCTGCTCAGCCGTAGGTGACGCGTGCCAAGGTATGAAGAGGCCTAGCACGTTGTTTCTGCGGAGTGCTCTGGCTAGGGTCTGCCACGAAGTGTCACGTCTGTAGCGCGCACGCTTTCAGCAGTATGTGACTTGCAGCGCTGGGCAGTTGCCTGTGCCTGTGCCTGTGCATGGCCTGACGCGCGCGTGTGGCACCGCGCAGGCAAAGCGCATGGCTGCGAGCATGCCCAAGGAGAACACGGAGGCCTTTGCTGCCGCTGCCGCGTCGTAGCGGTAGCGGTGTGCCAGGAGATGGACTTTTGCGCAGCGGCCAAGCCAGCAAGGCCTGCCCTGTAAGTGAAGGAAGCGGGCCACGTGAGGGCTCCAGGTCAGCGCGGTCCAGCGTATGGGGCAGCTCGCAAGCCAGCAACGTGTCCGTTGCAAGCGCGGGCAGCTCTGCGCGCGCGAGCGTGTGGCGTCGCGCCAGCAGGCCTGGCGCAGCGCGGCGGTCGCGCCGACTGCGCAGCTGGCGAGGACGCTGCGCGCCTGCGCGCGCGCTGCTTGCGGCCTGCCCAGGTGCTGTGGCTGTGTGGGACTCGCTCTGACCAGCTGTGCTACACCCGCTGCACAGGCAAGCGGCCATGCGCACCTGCTATGGTATGTTGACATTACCATGTCTGGATCAGTGAGATGTTGCGGGTTACATGTCTGAGCCAGCAGGACAAGTCTGCACACTGCCTGCTGTTGCGCCGGGCGGGTGCTGCGCAGCCTTGCTGAAGCACCCAAGGAGGCTCAAGATGCGAAAAGCTGTCTGAACCAGTGATGTGCATGCATGTCTTCACTCGTGGCTCTGAGGCGCTGAGCGGCCTGCCTGCCCTTTCTTGCTACAAGCACTATTGAAGGTTGTCATAGGGTAGGGCTGCGGTATTGCCAAATTCCGGTGTATGGAGTGTTTGCAGAGGGTAGGTTAGGATGCGCATGTGCGCTGTGAAGATGAAGAGCCTCGACTGCCTGTACCAAGAGCTGCACACATGATTGTGCTAAGCAGAGTGAACGGATGGGCAGCATGCTCACATTGTCACGCTGATGCGCATATCATCAAGCCACCGGCTCCTCTGCCTACGTATGGCATGCTTGTGCTAATGCAATACCCCACTCTACAAGGTTTGTGGCCATCTCCTCACCTTAATATGCAGCGTACTTAGAGTCACTCTGGCACTGTCTCTCGGCCCTCGAATGCCTACCAGCCATATGATGAGCCCTATACTCTCCCTGACCGATGCCAGAAAGCCCAAAGTGAGCTTCGCGTCTCTATGTGCGTACTTGTGACAAAGCAAGCTCGCTCACAACATGGCGAAGAAAAGGCGACTTCCGCAAGCGCGGCGTCAAGGCTTCACACCAGTTCATTCCCGCACCCAGCAAACCCACATTCGTGCAGGAAATTGAATGGTACTCCAAGGAGTTGCATGCCCGGATGGGTGAGGGAGAGGAGCTCCCTTCAAGCAGGCCAGATGCAGGAGCACGCTGCTGGGCGAGGTCTAATGCAGGCCCAGGCACGCATATACACACGCGTGGATAGCAGTGTTCAGGCTCCCAAGGGCTCGCACTGTTCATGCAGAAGGCAAATTCTTCCAAGCACATGAGCGTCGTCGCGCTGTCTATACGGACATGACGGCACCCTGGCGCCCTGCCTGAGCTGCCAGGCAGGCGCGCTCTGCTGGTGCCGCCGCCCACTGTGCTCGCTGCTCGTCACTTCTTGGGCACACTGACCATCATGGTGCGAAAGCCAGGACCGGGGGAGGGGCGAAGCTGGGCGTCCGTACAAACCCACTGGGCGCGGCCGAAAGGCGCACAGCCTGCCCAACGGAATGCAAGCAGGGCCAAACGCAGCAGCAGCGCAACCCCGCATGCCGGGAGCGAGCGGGCTTGCCTTCACGCCACCCTGCCGCGCGCCCGCTTGCTGGCAGATTCGGGCAGGCCCAGTCAGGCCGGATCGTCCTAACCCTCGTCCAGAGGGTCAGGACGATGGCGCGCGGCCCTGCCCACAGCCGGCCGCTGGCGACGGGCCTCTTGGCGCACACCCCCGCCCTCTATGCTGCAGCAGGCACATAATATCAAGTCCAGCGCTTATACGCAGAGGCGCAGATTCGACCGAGCTCACCCGGTTGCAGCATGCGCCGATGCGTGTGTTGACATGCGCGCGCGGCATACAGTGCAATACGTACAGGCGCAGGAATGACTGAAATGAAATCCTAGGTAGAGACGCGCCAGTCACGTCTGTCACAGCGCGCCCTCGGGCGCCCCGCGGGGCGCGCGGCCCCGCGCCGTCCGCCTGGGCGGGCGCCGGCTGTTGCCAGGGTCAGGGTCGGGGGCCGGCTCTGGTCCCGCTGCGGCACCCGCGCTGGGCGCGCCGCCGCCTGGGTCGTCAGCACCGGGGTCTGGGTTGGCAACCCCAGGGTCCGCTGCTGCGGTCGGGCCGCCAGCCGTCGCAGCCTGTCCGGCATCGGACAATGGCAGCGGCACCGCGGCGGGGCCAGGCGCCGCGCCCGGCAGTAGCGCCTGCAGCGCCCTGAATAGCCGCACGCCTGCGCGCGACGCGCGCACATGCATATAGGCTCGAGGTCTTGCTGCACTGCAATGCCTTGCACTGCAACACTCCCAGCAAGGATATGGTGCCGGACACACACGCGCGGACATTGCCAAAAAGCCCGCACATGACCTTGGGGCACTATCAACTGTAGAGCCTCTCGAACGGTGGCGTGCAGGCTCCCACCCATGCACATAGCATGGGAGGTGGGGGTGCGGAGGCACACGAGCGGAAGGGCGCGCACCAAGGGGGCTGATGCGCTTGTTGAGGTACGCAATGACGCCGGCGCTGGTGAGGCACACCGTCCACTTGTTCGAGCGCTGCCCTTGCTCGATGTGCGCCTGCGCTTCACAGCGCACCCTGTGCCTTGCTCGCCGGATCAACTGGTCCTCGCACGACTGCAAGTGCTCTTGCAGCATGTTCTGCACGAGCAAGCAGGCTTGCATGGGCCGAGCGCACGACGTGCCGCGCGCCTCACACCTGGAAGCCCTTCCACAGATGCAGACAGGGGCGCGCCTGTGCGGGCACGCGCGCGCCGCGCTCTAGCGCGGCCGTAACGTCCCCGCTCTCCACAAATGCGCGGTGCTCGACCGGCAGCTTGTCCGCGTTGCGCCAGAAATGCTGGTGCCGGCTGCGCCGGCGGCGGCTTGCCGTCTGCGATGTAGGCGTCGCGAGGCTGCGCGCGGCGTGCAGCAGGACGTCGTCGCATGCCCATGAGAGTCACGCCATCCCGAACATGTGACAGCTGCACGCTCCAGGGCAAGTGCAGTCCAAGGTGTGCACGGCATCGTCCTGGCACAGAACGAGCACGCCGCGGAAGAAACACTGCGGGGGGCTCAGCCGCGCCGGCTGTTCAAGAGAGCGCGCCTGTCCAGCCGCGTCAGCTGCTCAAACAGGAACAGGCGCTGCGGCGGCTCCGGCGGCGCCGTGCGCGCAATCGTCTGCAGGCCCACCAGGCCCGCCACGGCCTCCAGGTCGCCCTCGGTGAACCGCGCGGCGGCCGGTGCAGCCCCCAGCGGCGCCTCAACTGAGCCTGCAGCCTCCGCAGAACCCGTCGCGGTGCCTGCGGAGCCCCCCGCGGTGCCCTCCGGCCCCGACGACTCCGAATCGGTCTCGGGCGCCTCTGGGCGTTCGGGGCTGTCGTCGCCCTCGGACGCCGCGGCGGCGCAAGCTACGCCGCCGCGGCGCGCGGGGACCGCCGACGGCGCAGAGCCGGCGGCGGCCGCGGCGGCCGCGGCGTTCGCGATGGCGGCGGCGGCCGCCGCCGCAGCGCTCGGCGCGGGGCCGGCGGCCGGCAGGCCGGGCCCGCCCGCGGCGGGGGGCTGCCAGAAGAGCGTGCGCGGGACATCCCAAGGCGCGCTGGCGGTCGCGCCGCGGCCCAGCCCGCCCTGGGCCAGGGCAGCAGGGTGCGGCATTGTCAGCATGTCGCCGCGCGCCTGCCGACGCGCGACCAGCGAGTGCTGATCGCCTCGCCTGCAGCCTCGCGGTGGCGACGGTACAAATAGCCCACAACCAAGAGGTCAGGCAATTGCACTTTCAGAGCTTTACAACTTGCGCACAAGCACAGAGGCTGAGCCTGGCTGATGCGAGGGCCCTGCGTGGGCTCAGCACAATCGAGCGCGCCCTCCAGTTGGGGTGCTGCATGGGGCGCCCACACAGCTGGATCCCGCCACAGCACGCTGCGGCGGGGCGCACCAGGCTGGCCGAGCGGCTGCCCCCGCCGCCGGCGAGATTGCCGGAGCGGCCGCCGGACGCGCCCAGGCTGGCCGCGCGCGGCAGCGCGGGGCCCAGCCCCGGCCCGCTCCCGCTGCGCCCGCCCAGGCTGCCGCTGCGGCCCGCGCTGCCGCTGCGGCCGCCCAGGCTGCCCGCGCGCATGAGCCCTTCCGGGGCCGTCCAGGGCGTGGGCGGGCGCATGCCCAGCAGCGGGCCGCTGCCGCAGCGGCTGGTCAGGCTGCCGGAGCCGGACGCGGAGGCGTCGCGGCCGGCGATGGAGAGCTGGGTGGGGTTGGGGTTGGCGTTGCTGCCGGTGGCCGCCGACGCCTCCGAGCCGTGGCTGCCAAAGGTGGGCGCCGGCTGCAGGCCCCACGGCGCGGCGGCGCCGGGCGGCGGCTGGAACCCTAACCCTAGGTCGGCCCCCCCACCCGCTCCACTGCGCAGGCCCTGCCAGGCCAGCATGTTGAGGCCGGCGGGCGCGCCCGACGGCGGCGGCGGCGGCGCTGCGCTGCCCGCGCCGGCGCCGCCGGCGCCGCCCGGGTCGGGCCCGAGCCCGGCGGCGCCCACGTCGCCGCCGAGGCTGCTGTCAGGCCAGAACGGCAGCATGGCGTGCTGCACGTGCAGGCCGGGCGCGCCGGCGGGCTGCTCCCAGCGCAGCCGCTTGGCGGGCGGCTCACCCTCGGCGGGCCCGCCGCCGGCCGGCAGCCCCGGCGGGGACCGCTGGCCGCCGTAGCCGGCCGCGTGCTCCAGGCCCTCGTGCGGCAGCAGGCCGGGCATGTCCGGCACGTCCGGCACGCTCTGGAATGCGGCTTCGGGGGCGAACAGGTGGCCCGGCGCGCCCCAGCCGGGGCGCACTGCACAGAGGCAGAGCCCAAAATTATGCCAGCGCGCGGCCTGGGCGCCGTCAGGGCGCCTGTGTGTCTGCGACAGGC
>JAABUV010000562.1_pt1 | contig 55963 bp, 3 predicted proteins | sample 5559971 | NCBI WGS metagenome assembly JAABUV01 (sample SAMN10711881, study PRJNA513362) | rock metagenome | isolation source: Antarctica rocks | place: Antarctica: Victoria Land, Knobhead nord | collected 2015-12-19 | reverse complement strand
AAGAAATAGGCTAAGATTTATAATAGCTTAAAGGATAGGGAATCTACCTTATTAGGAGTTTAATTTTATCTTATAAAAGGGCTACTCTACTTTATAGACTATAAAGGAAGGATATAACTATACCTTCCTAAAGAGTTTAAAAAGGAGATATTCTACTAGGTATATAATAAAAAGTCTTACCTAGGATTTAACCGTATATATAAGGCTATTATAAGTAACTACTACTTTAGGAAATTAATAAGACGTTTATATTTATATATTAGCTACTACTATAAATATAATATTAATTAAATAAAGTAATACCCTACCTATAAAGCCCTAGTTTTAATAGTTACCCCACCTATACTATATTATACTATAGCTATAGATTTTATCCTTACCTTACTAGAGACTACCTTAGGGATAAACACGGCGTTATCTATTATATACAGGTTTTCTAAAAGGGTAACTATCTTATATAGAAAAGATACCTACTTAGTAGAAGACTAGGCTAAGGTATTCTTAAATAGAATAGTAGATTAGGGTCTACCTCGCGTAATAATATTAGACCGTGATAAGAAGTTTATATCCGCTTTCTAGTAGGGAGTATTTAAAAGTCTAGGAGTTTAATTCTTAATAAGTACCGTATATTATCTATAGATAAATAGCTAGTTAGAGAGGATAAATTAGATAGTTAAGATCGCCCTATAATACTAGCTAACTTCTAACCCTAGAAAAGACTAGATAATATTCCTACCTCGACTTAAAGGCGTCCTAAATAATTTACCTAGCTCTATAATATTTATAAGCCTAAATAAGGTTATATATAAGTACCGCCTACGTGATACCCTTACCTTATTACCCCTAAATAATTAGAAGGCCAGTTAATTTCTAGAGAATAGGATTACTATCTAGAAGGAGGTAGAAGATTTAATTAGATAGGCTTATATTAAATCTAAGATTAAGAATAATAAATACTATTAGCTAATTTAATTTAATAAAGGTAAGGAGGTCTTTATAAAGTTATACGCCGGGTATAGTCTACCTAGTATAATCTAAGTAAAGCTATTAAACTAACGGGCGGGTCCTATTAAGATTATATAGAAGGTAGGGAAATTAGCTTATAAATTAGTAATTCTAGTAAATAAAAAAATCTATCTAGTTATTTTAATTATATAACTAGAAAAGTCGCCGTAAGGTAATAACCCTTTTAATAGAAGCTAGAAGCTAGACTACCCTCTAGTAGTAGAAGAGCTAAATAATAAATAGTACTTATATAAGATTAAAGAGCTAGTAGGAAAGTAGTAGAGAAAGTATAGCTATAGAAAACTAATTACTAAGTATTTAGTTAGGTAGAAGGGCTATAGCCTAGAGGATAATATATAGTATAGCGAAGACCTTCTAGGTTATATAGTTAATCTATAATATAAGTATAACTAATATTATATAACGCACCGCGTACGTTATATATATCTAGCTAGGTAGGTATAAACCTAGCTAAACGCCCCGTCTATATAAGTAGGGATATTAAACTACTATCTTTATAGAGATATAAAATATCCCTTTATAATTCTTAGTAAAGTCTTAGTATTTAGTATAAACTTACTTTTACTTTCCTTAACCCTTACTTATTATATAACTATATTATTATTTCTACTTATTATTATATTAAACTACTACTACTATATATCTTTAAGAGGTAGAAAATACTATTTATAAGGAGGTAAAATATTTACTAGTATAGTTAGGAATTAAGCTAAAAAGGGCGCATCTAGTTATATAAAGGATAAGATTAAAGTATATTAAGCCGGACTCGTATTAGAATTACCTACTTAAGTAATTAAAGAAATATTAAAAGAATATTAGTACCGGCTACTAAGGCTAATATTACCTTTCCTAGTAGTCCCTAGAATAGCCTACTAATTACCTTAAGGTAAATAGCTGATTATTATAAAGTAGGATCTCGCGGTAGACGCGTTAGATAAGAATACTTAGCCTCCTATTAAAACTACCTTATCTAAGTATATAACTTAGTAAGTTATTTATATTAGGCTAACGTCCCGCGTAAAAAACTCGCGTTAGCTACTAGATTTCTCTTATAATAGCGACCTACTTAAGAGGCGCGAAAATAAGGCGACGCGGCTAATATATCTAATATGGGAATAATATAAGATATTATTTATCGTAATACCTATATCTTATAAGGGGATATTAGGATAGCCGGTATTACGCCTAAGTAGTAAGTTAAAAGCTAGTAGATAGGGAACTAAAGGTAAAATTAAACGTATATAAAGTTTATATTAATAAGGATCTTACCTTACTATTACCCCTAATAGCTCTTATTATATTTATAAAGTTATTAAGAATAAAAGGGGAGGATAAAGGGTCTATTATTAAGTCAGCTAGGAATCCTACTCTAAAACCCGACTTAGCCCCGCTGAAATCCTAAAAGTAAGAGAATAGGGTAGCTAATAACCCTACTAGGACTAAATAACTAATTTAAATAAAGCCTACCTTCCTTTAGATTATAGAGGTAAGGAAGATAGTAAACCTAGAGGTAAGGAAGATAGAGAACTAAGGTATTAATTTAATAGGTAACTATATAATATATATCCTTATTATAATAATAATAATATTAGAGGAGATAGTAATAGTAATAAATAAGAAGCTTATATACCTTACTAATATAGCTAATAAGCTATCTAATATAGATAATAATAAATTACTATAGTTAGGCCTAGAAATAATAGCGGACTTTTCTAACGCTATAGGTGCCTTACTTAATTCTATAGGGCGAGCGTTATAGGACTATATTAAGATATATCTAACTAATAAGGGGATAAAGTTATTAGCTAAAGTACTCTATATATATTATTAGAGCTAAGTAAATTATTTCTTACCTTCTTAGTTTTATAACACTCTTAGTATCGCTAATAACTAGGAGGCGGCTATTATTAAGGCTAAAAATAAGAGGTAAGTAGATAAAGTAAATAAGGTAAAGATAATATAAGAGGAAACCTTAAATACTTAGTTATTAGATAATAGCCTACTAACTAGCGAAGATATATAATATACCTCTAAGGAAGCTAATAAATATATTAAGAGGTAGTTAGCCGGCGAAGATATATAATATACCTCTAAGGAAGTAAGTAAACGTGCTAAGAGGTAGCTTAAAGAGAGGGAGGTATAAAAGGAAGTAAAGGGTAAAAAGAGATACTATAGGCCTACGGATTATTAACTCGCTAACGCCCTATCTACCTTACTATCTTAATATATTTTATACCTACTTAAAAATAGTACTAACGCGTAATCTACCTTATAATCTTATTATATTCTATACCCGCCTAAAAATAACTTACCTAGGATTTTAAGGGATAGTTAGTTAAGGTAGGAAAGGATTAGTTTTATTAAAGACCCTATAAATTTTAATTTCGGCTTCCTTACCCCTAATATATAGTAAGACTTCTAGAATAGTATTAGACGGCTAGGTATATAGAAATAGTACGTGTATATAACTAAGGTAGAGTAGAATGCTTTCTATACTAGGAAGCATAGTATATAAGGATATATTTCTCCTTTTCCTATTGGCGGTAACTATTATAAAATACTACTATAGCGTAGTAGGCGTTATACCTTATATAGCTTAGCTTAGTTAGATATAGGGGGTTACCTCCTTAGATAGTAAGGTAAGCTTTTATACCTATTTACCTAATAGTACCTTTGCCTTGCGTTTACTTTTCACGACGTGATTCCGCTATATTAGTATCTAAAGTAATTAAAGCTATTACAGGTTCTAAGAGTAAAAGATAGAAGAGATTATAAAGAATTAAGCTACTATATAAAAGGTTTAAGAGAAGTCTAGATAGCTTTAAATAGGGTAAAGGATAGGTTATATATTCTTAGAAGCTAATAGTACTATTAGCTACTATCTTCCTTATAACTACTATTAAGCTTTTCCCCCTCTTTTTTCCTTTCTATATAATAGAGGCTATTAACTGTTAATTAATAATCTATAAGTACTCCTTATCTAAATTAAGAATACTACTACCTATTATTTTAGTCGGCGTCTCCGATACTATATTCTAAGTATGATTCGATACAGACTTGTAAATATATATATAAAACTAGACCCTTAAACTAAATCTAGGTCTCTACTATCTACGCTATTAATATTAAGTAATATTTAGGTCTATATATAGTAGATAATAGGAAATATATAAATATACTTATAGATTAGAATACTAATCTTCTTACTATAATAGAATATCTGTAATTTAGGACCCTAAGCTTATCGCGGCTTATCGGTTAGTTAATAAGTCCCCTAGATTCCTTTCCTAGACTAGCGGGAATATTAAAAGTCTGATATTTCTTTATATTCTACCTACGTCTATACCTACGCTCCATGATATTTTCTACTTAAATAAAGTTATATAAGACATCTATAACTATTTAAAACTTTAAAAATTATAAAAATCGGTATAGTAGTTTAAAAGATATATAGTTATAGATGAATTTACCTACTAAATTCTATGCGCCCACGGCTAGAGTAATTAGATTAATGATAAAAATCCTGTTATTATTTATAAATTACCTATTCTACTACCTCACCTACTAGCGTATCTAATATCGGTCTAAATAGGGGGAAATATCCGTCTTATTACTAGGTATATAACGCTGTTAGAATAATCTAAATCGGTGTATTAGTACATATGATATAGCTAATACTGTCGTATTTATAGGCTACCTACCTACTAACGTGTCTAATATGCTCCCTACTATTCACCTTACCTACTATCGTGTCTGATATCGGTCTAAATAGGGGGAAATATCTGTCTTATTATCAGGTATAGAACGCTGTTAGAATGGGTGCATGCATATGATATAGCTAATACTGTCGTATATATAGGCTATCTACCTACTAACGTGTCTGATATGCTCCCTACTATTCACCTCGCCTACTAACGTCTCTGATACCGGTCTGAATAGGGGGGTATATCCGTCTTATTACTAGGTATATAACGCTGTTAGAATTATCTAAATTAATCTATTAGTAATATAGCTAATACTATCGTATTTATTAGCCGCCTACCTACTAACGTGTCTGATATCGGCCTGAATAGGGGGAAATATCCGTCTTATTGCCAGGTAGGTAACGCTGTTAGAATAGTCTAAATCGGTGTATTAGTGCATTAGCTAATGCTGTCGCATTTATAGGCTAAAAATCCTACTATTTACCTCACCTACTAACGTGTCTAATATCGGTCTGAATAGCGGGAAATATCCGTCTTATTACTAGGTATGGAACGCTGTTGGAATGATCCATATTACTGCATAGGTCTATAGGCTAATGCTGTCGCGTGAATATGCCGGCCACCTACCTACGTGCCTTATATGCTCCTTACTATTCACCTCACCTACTAACGTGTCTACTATCGGTCTGAATAAGGGGAAATTTCCCGTCTTATTGCCAGGTATGTAACGCTGTTAGAATTATCCATATTGCTGTATAGGTGCATAGGCTAATGCTGTCGCATCTATAGGCTAACATGTCTAATATGCTCCCTACTATTCACCTCACCTACTAACGTGTCTGATATCGGTCTGAATAGGGGGAAATATCCGTCTTATTATTAGGTATGGAACGCTGTTAGAATAGGTGCATGCATATAATATGGCTAATGCTGTCCTATATATAGGCTACCTACTAACGTGTCTAATATACTTCCTACTATTTACCTCGCCTACTAACGTGTCTACTATCGGTCTGAATAGCGGGAAATATCCGTCTTATTACCAGGTATACAACGCTGTTAGGATGATCCATATCGGTCTATTAGTGTATATATATAATATGGCTAATTCTGTTATATATATAGGCTACCTACTAACGTGTCTAATATGCTCCCTACTATTCACGTCACCTACTAAACGCTAGGTAGTAGGGGTGATTTTCCGACGTAAAAATCTTGAATTTTTACAGGCATTTTCTAGTACTACTATAATTATTCTAATAGGGACTCTTTTAATTTATATAGATTAATTACTTAAGAAAGCTATTAAAGCTGTTAAGACTAATAAAGTATTAGGGAGGTAGAAGCTATTCTACTATTAGTAAGTAAAATATATAAAGTAGATTATATTCTATATTAGGATACTAGTAAATTAAAAAAGTAAATAACCCTATTTACTAATTACCTTAACTACTATATTTATCCTTATATACCTTTACTAAATCGCTAGTATTAGATAGATCTACTAGGTTATACTATAAATTATCCTTATTATTATAACTAACCTATTTAACTAAGTACTAAGTTTCCCCCCTTAAATACCTCTTATCTAATAATCTCTTAATTTTATATTTATCCCTATAAATAGCCCTATCCTTAGTAGTAATAAGTAGTAGCCTATAACTAAAAGTCCTATTATATAAATCTACCCCTTCTATTTTTAGCTTAAGTTATACTATTAATACTACTAGCTATATATATATTATAGGGGGTAGCTTAAGCTAATAGATAAGTAATCCTACCTTTTATAAAACCTTAAATAGGCTAGTATATTATTATAAAAGTTTCCTATTAGAGATACTAGAGATCTTATATCCCTTATATAAATAAAGGAATACTTTATTAGTTTCTTTAAATTATAAGCTTTATACTTACTATTATACTAGTATTTTATTATAATATTATTAAAGGTTATTATATCTTCTACCTATTTCTTATAAGTAAGTTATAAACTATTAAAGTCTTTTATAAGGATATTACTAATTAATAGTATATCTATACTATTATTTACCTTAAAATTATAGTAGAGTTTATTAGAAGTATATCTTATAGTTATTTATAAAGCAGTTAATCTAATACTAGTAGGCTATAAATTATCGAAGCTCCCCTACTAAAATTAGGTAGTAAGGCCTTAGCGACTTGTAGTAGTAGATATAGCTTATAAATAATAGTAGACATCTTATTATAACCCCTATTAATATCTTATAACCTATATTATTATCTTCTAGCCCCTATAGACATTCTATTATAAGCTATACTATTATCTTATAACCCTTATAAACGTCCTATTATAGCTTATACTATCGTCTTATAGCCCCCGCAGATGTTTTATTATAACTACTACTATTATATTATTAATAAGACGTCTACAGCGGTTATAAGCTATAATAAGACGATAGTAGGGGCTATAATAGGACGTCTACAAGAGCTATAAGATAATAGTATAGCTTATAACAAGTAGTCTACAGTAGTTATAATAGGATGTCTATAAGGGTTATAAGATAATAGTATAGCTTATAATAGGACGTCTACGGGGGTGATAATAGGACGTCTACGGGGGCTATAAGATAATAGTATAGCTTATAATAGGACGTCTACGGGGGTGATAATAGGACGTCTACGGGGGCTATAAGATAATAGTATAGTATATAATAAGATATCTATAAGGGCTATAAGATAATAGTATAGCTTATAATAGAATGTCTATAAGGGTTATAAGATAATAGTATAGCTTATAATAGGACGTCTATAAGGGTTATAATAGGACGTCTACGGGGGTTATAAGATAATAGTATAGCTTATAATAAGATATCTATAAGGACTATAAGATAATAGTATAGCTTATAATAGGATATCTATAAGGGTTATAATAGGACGTTTATAAGGACTATAATAGGACGTTTATAGGGACTATAAGATAATAGTATAAGTTATAATAAGATAGTAGTAGTAATACGGATATATAGGTTTTCTATAGGATAATTAATTATCTAGCTATCTACGGGCCGGAAAGATATGGGATTTCGGTATGGGATCGAGGCGATTTTCGGACTGGGATGGGATATCCCACGGGATATCCCAGTGGCAAATCGTGAACTAGGCCTAATTAGGTGATATTTTTTATAGGCTAAAAATTTAGCTTAAACCCTATTTAACGCTAAAAAAACTTCTAAAAACCCTCTAAAACTCGCTAAGATATAAAGCTCTAAAGTTAACGTAATAAATGCGTTAGCTTGTACTGTAATAAAATCCCATATCTTTCCGGCCAGTATAGCTATCTATATAATAAGAAGTAAATATAATAGATACGCTAAGGCGCTAAGATTAATCCGTTGCTATTAAGCTATTAATAGCTATATTACGTATTAATATACCCGTAAAAAAAGCATACGCCTTTACTATTAAATAGTTACTTACCTTATTATAGTTAGTTATCTACCTCGTTAGTAATATTATATAAAGGGATACTATATATTATAATCCACTACTAATTTAAATATATTAGTTAGATCTAATAGTTTATACTACTAATTCTATTTATTACTATAACCCTTCTATTTTACTAGGTACTTAGGTTTTCCTTAGGTAATCCTTTTATTAAGAAGCTATTTAGTTTTAAATAATAGGGCGTCTATATCCTTATTTTTAATAGTAGGAAGGTTTTTAGAGTTAGGATAGTAGTAGTAATATAGGTTAGAAGTAGGAGGTAACGGCTCTAGTTAAGTTATAGAAATAACTAGATATATCTTTATTATAAGGGGTAAATTAAGTTAATACGCTAGATTCCTAACTTTTCTTAAGATTTAAAAGGGGCTAACCTATTATTTAAATAGCTTATAATTTACTAGTCCTTTTAGCTAATATTTATAATATAGCCTAAGGTAAACCGTAGCGCCTTATTATAAATTAAGGGTAATATATTTTCTATTATACCGTGCCTTAGTAATAGTATTAGTAAAGGTAATAGCTTTATTAATAGAATCGCGCTTTACGTAGTATAAGTAATTATAGTCCTTAGGAGGTAGATCTTATAATAGGCCTAGATTATTATTAACTTAAAACTTATATATAGTTTTATTTAGTAATAAACTAGTAGTAGTATTTATAGAGTTATTATAAATAGTACTAAGAAATAGTAGTACCTCTACTTAGTTAGATTTAGGATATATTAATAGGTAGAAGTATAAGGTAATTTCTATAAACTAGTTAATCTATTTAAACTATCTATCTATTTAAGGGTAATAGGCTACTAAAGTTAGTATACTTACGCCTAGCTTTATAAAGACTATTTTCTAGAATACTAATATAAACTTAATATCTTAATTATTAATAAATACTTAAGGTATTCCCTAATCCCTTTTAAATAAGGTAATAATAATAGTATTAGCCTATTCTTTAATACCCTAGGTATCTTTACCTGATTTTAGAAAAACCTTTTTAGTAAATTTATTAGTTATTATTAAGAGTATATTAAACCTATTAATATTAAGGAGTTTAATAATAAAGTCTATTACTATAAAGTAGAATAGGATTACTAGTATATTAATTAGTAATAGAGCCCTATATAACGCGTAGTAAGTAGTTTAAAATACCTAGTAATCTAGGTAATATATAATATAAGCGCGTAATCTTTTAAATAGGTACCTTATAAAGATAGAGTTAACTAGTCTATTATAAGTATAATAAAAACTATTATAATTAAATATATTATAAGTAATTTTAAATACTTTAGATTTTATAAACTTAGGTATATAAAGGCGTTTATAACTATTAGTAGATATATAATATAATAAGTTATTCTTTAGCTTAAATTAAATACTAGGTTTTTTAAGTAATTCCTAGGTAGTAGACTTATTAGTTTATATAGATCTTAATAACTTAATTATCTTTATTTATACCTTATTATTCCTATATATAACTTATAAGTAGGTTTTAAAATTATTAAATATTTCTATTAATATAATATAGTAAATATCTTTTATAATATTAGGTAAAATTATAACTCTATCTAATTCCTCTAATAGTATATATTTATAAAGGATATTTAGAATACCTTCCTAATTTTAAAGTATCTACTTAGATCCTAGTAATTATAATAGTATATTAGGTATAATATTTAATTTACTTAATTTATAATATATAGTAATATTAAAACTAGATAGATATTATAAGGTATAAATAAGTTAAAGATTTAGTTTATTTATACTTAAAGTTATAAGTATTATTTACTTAGTTATTAGTATTATAATAGAGTAATTAATATAAATAATAATAGGAGGTATTTATAAAGACTTAATAAGATACCTTATCTTCTTTATAACTTAGATTATACCTACTACCTTAAGTTTAATAGATTAGTAGTTCTTTTTAGCTCTATTTAAGAGCTTATTAAGAAATAGTATAAGCTAAATACTAGTCCTAGTAAAGGTCTTATTAAGTAAGGGGTCTCCCTTAATATAATAAATTATTACTATAAAACCCTAGTATTTAAAGGTATCTAGATTAATATATATTTATCTAGTATAATTATAATAAATAAGGAAGACTAGACTTTTAAATACCTTTTATAATATTTTATATACCTTAACTTTAATGATACTAGGATTATTAATAATTACTTTTATAAATTAGTATTTCTAAGTTATACCTTTAACTTTATTATTAATCTTATTAACTAAGAGCTCTTTTATTAAAGAGGTCTTCCTAATTTATAAAGGCTAGATAATCTAGGCGTATTAATAGATTAATTATCTTAACTAATTAGTAAGCCTAAAGTATATTTTAAGATCCTTTAAATTTAGTAGGAATTTTAAGGCTTAAATAGCTCTAGTTTTCTTAGTAGATATTAATAATCTTAGGCTATCTACCCTTTATCTAAGTAGTATAATAGATAAATAATCTAAAAATAACTTAGTAGGGCTAAGAGAAATATACTTTTAATAATATAAGTTAAAAAGGCGTTAGAGGTATCCTAGATATTCTTTTAAGGTCTTAAAATAGGTAATTATATTATTAATATATACTTTAATAAAACCTTATAAAGGTTAAAGTAGTTTATTAGTTTACCTTTATATATATAATAGTAAACCCTTATACCTTTTAAATATAATATTTAACTATTCTTAGCTATAATAAGAGATAATAGTTAATTTAAGTCTATCTATTACTTTAATAAAAAATTAATTAAAGTAACTTATAATATTAATTATAGAAATAAATAGGTAACTAGCTATTATAATAATAATTTTTAATTATAAAGGTATTAAGTAGCTATCTATCTTTATAATCTTATTTAGGTTATTAATATTAATAATAACTTAGCCTTTCTATTTACCTCCTAGTATATCCCGCTAAACAATAAAAACTAGGTAACTGAATTTAATTAACTAGTTTAACTAAGTTAGTCTACCCTATTAATATATTTTACTAAATATCTTATTAATAACTTCCTAATCTTTCTAACCTAATAGGTATACCTAGTAAGGCTTTAGATCTACTTCTAGTTTAAGTAAAATAGGTATCTACTTATCTTTTAAAATATTAATAGTTTATCTATTATTAATTTAAATTTCTAGGAATTTTTTAGTTATAATAGTAATTCTAAATATATTATTATATTTATTATAAACTATTATTCTACTAGGTATTATATATTCTAGTAAAGGATTAATTATTATAATAGATAAAGTAGTACCCTAGCTACTAATTTTAAGAATTATAAATAAGCCTTAAGACGGCGTAGGTATACCTATTATTACTATTATAATTATTATAGCTATAATACCTTACGCGATTTTAGATTTTTATAATTACCTTAGCTTTTATATTAACTAATTATAAGTAGTAAGTAGTATATTTTTAAGACTAATTAGATATATACCTACCTAATTATATTTAATAATATTATTAAGGCGGGTATATTATAAGATTTAAGTAGCTTAATTTATAATATTATATTAGTATATAAATAATAAAGAGGAATTAATAATATAAGTAAATATACTACTATTAAATCCTAGGTTACCCTTATATTAGGGCTTAAATAAGAAGTTGCGATTATTAGGTAGTTCTTTATCCTAATAAGATATAGGTATTAAGGTAGTAGATATTACTAAAATTATAATTATTCCTTTAATATAAATTATCTAATAGACTAGAGGTATTAACTTAGTAATAGTATTAATTTTTATAATTATATCCTTATAAATACTAATAGTTATATATTAGCTAATAGGGTTAAGATATATTTTTTAAGGTACTATTATATTATTATTAATAAGTATATTAGCTTAGAAGCTATTAATAATATATACCTTAATAATTATCTTAATTATAATAGGTTTCCTAAGTAAAGTACCTTTAATAGAAATAGGTATTTTCGCGTATTTACTTATTTTATATATTATATTACTTAGTCCCCTAATTAAGATTAAAGAAGATAGCTTAAAAAGCTTTAAATTAAGTATAATCTAAAGTAATAAAGCGCGGTTAATTAATATTATAAAGTAGCCTATATTTATATAAGCCTTAAGGATTTTTAATATAATCTTAATACCTAGAATTATATAATAAAACCCTTAAAATATATAATCTAGTCTTCTTAAGGGAGGGGTAATACTTAATTTAATTAGGATCCTCTTATCTACCTTAATATATCTAATAATAGGTAATATATCTACCTTATTAAATAACTCTTCTACTAGGCTATACTTTTCTAGGTTTACCTACTTAATATAAAGGTAGTGGAAAAGCTTATTTTTAAAGGTAAAGGCCTCTAAGTACTATTAGTAAGACTAAAGGTTAACGGGGTTTATAAAGTAGATATTAGGGTCTTAGCTAGAGTTATCTAAGGGGTATACTTTATTAGTCCCTTTATATTCTTAATTATAATTAGCGTCCTCTTAATTTTTATAAGTATTATAACTCTTATTATAACTCTTATTATAATCTTCTTTAATTATATCTTCTATATTCTTATCTACCTTATTATAATAGACCTTTAATTAAAGTAGTAGTAGATTATAGTTTTATTATTATTACCTTAACTAGTTTTACTTAAAAGGTAAATCTAATAAATCTAGATTTACGTAGCCGGCTATTATTTAATAGTAATTTAATAAATGTATTAGATATAAGGCGTTTAAGGTTTAATTTCCTACTTATTAAAGTTAACCTTAGTACTACCTAGGCCTTTTATACTAATTAGAGTAAGTATTATTCTAGTAATTATTTAGATAATTAGAGAATTATTACTACTAGAAAATTAGCTAATATTAAGACCCTTAATAAGATATATACTAACTATTCCTAGTAGATTATTTATTTCTTAAATAGTTACTTAATAAGATTTCCTTCCTAGTTATTATTATACTTTAGTAGTTTTAGCTTATATATATATATATATTAGTCCTATTTAAATTTATTAAGGTTATCTAGGAATTTATTAAACTTTATATTTACCTTAAGATTATAGATATTATAATAGAGGTTATAATTTATATTTATATTTATATTTTATACTCTACTATCTAGCTACTTAGAGCTAATAAGGGCGTTTTAACTCTAGTTTATTAAGAGGAAACTATAAATTATAGAAGAAAACTTCTCTTACCTACCCTATTTATTATAACGCTTCTAGGCCTTTAAATACTATATATTATCCTCTCTCTTATACTTTATTATTACTACCCTAGTATTAGATCTTAATATCTATATACTTCTCTCTCTTATTAGGGTTATACCCCTTTCTCTACTCTTAAAAGGTTTATACTCCTTTAATTATCCTCTTACCCTTCCTTATATAGTTTAATTAATATTAATAAATACCCTTAGCCCTCCTACTAGTCTACTACTACCCTAGCTACTCCTCTCTTATATTATCTAATATTAAGGTATCCTTTTCTATTTAACTTATAATACTAGGTTACTACTATTACTAGCTTAGTAGAAGGCTTATAATACTTCTATTAAAAATTACCGCGTATCTTTTTTATAATATATAAGAGGGAGCTATTAAAGTTATTAGGAGGGGGGGTATAAATATACTTTATTACCGCTATTATATTACTATTTCCTAGTACTAGGTTATATAATAATCTACTTATAAGAGAAAGTAGAATATTTTAAAATCCCGCTAGTTATACCTATAATTATAGGGTTACTACTCCTACTCCTACGCGTAGTTATAGTCCTTCTAGCTAGGGGGGGTAGCTCTAGCCTATTATTCTAATTCTTCTACTTAATATAATACCTTCTATCTCTTAACCTAGAGTCTCTTATATATAGAGCTAATACTACTAGCGGGAACTAAGGTAAATATTATTATATATATTAAGGGCGCGCTCGCCGCGCGTATAAAAACTCTATATAAGGAGCTCTATTATTATATAATATCTTAATTTTATTCTAACTATATTTAGACTAAAGACCTCTTAGCTCCATTAATAAGTAATAGGTTTATAGCTAATACCGCGTATAAGTAGATCTTAATACTAGCTAGAGGTTATAATTAAGTCTATTATATATTATATTAAGTTAATTATTAATAATAGTAAGGTTAGTATCTTTAATAGCTTATAAGATCTTCTAAGCGTATTTATATAACTCCTAGTAGTTAAAGGTATTATAAAGAGTATATTTCTCTTATAATATATAATTAATAGTTATATTAGTAGGCTACTTAAATCTATTAATAAGTATTTATTTATTTTTATTTATTAATCTTAATACCTATTCTTATAAGCCTCTTCTTATTCTTAGATAGCTTACTTAGCTATTAAGATAAGATAGTACCTTTTAAGTAAATCTAGAGGTAGGTATAAACTAGGTTATTACCTTTAATACTTATAATATTATAAGTATACTTAAGGAATAAGTAGATATTATAAAAATATATCTCCTTAGGCGTATATTCTATTACTAGGGTACTAGAGGTAGTAGATTTCCTATTATAAAGTAGATTAAAGAAACTAATATTACTAGGATTTTAGTATATACTTCCGTTTATACTATTACTATTAAGTCTAGTAGGTCTTTAAGGGCCTTAAGGCCTAGGCGGTCTAGAAGGTCTAGCTCCTATTAAATTAGCTATCTAATAAGCTTAAATTATAATAGTTATAACTTCCTAGATAATCTACTAGATTACTAGGTTATTAACGCCGGCTATATCCTTTATAAAGTAGGAGTTACTTCTAGAAGCTACTAGTATTATATTAGTAGGATACTAGGGTTTAATAGGCTTATTATAAATTATCTCTTTAATAGATTAAGATATACTTTATAAGGTTTTTAAGATTATTAAGTAAGATATAAATAGTAAGGTAGCTATAATAGGAGGCTTTTTAAGAGATTATTAAATAGTTATAATATCTTAGCTAAATCTAACTACTACCTTATATATAATTAATTAATTAATTACCTACTTAGGAGGCTAGGATAGCTTAAATTCCTTAACCCCTAGTAAATTAACTAGTTTAAGGGAAGTAGAATAAGACTATTATCTATTATCCCTTATAAGGTTAAATATAATTACCTAGGAGGCCTAAACTTCTTTAAGATAATATATAAGATTATAAAATAACTAGTTTTATTAATTTAATCTAAGTATTAATATCCTATCTTAAGAAAATTATTAAGTTAAAAGGCTAATATAACTATCTCTTAATTCATAAGTAATATTATAATAACTAGTAAGATAGGTTCTTTATTATATTCTTATAATATTTTTAGAGTACTCTAAGAAGTCTAGAGTAAGGTAGATTTTATTATTAGAGTAGGGTTATTATTACCTTCTTAGTAGTAGTAAATTCTTAATAGGACTCCGCCTTTTATTAGGAATACCTTAAAATAATAGTAAGGTAAAACTTAATATTATAAGATAGTATCTTAAAGTATTTAGTATTAATCTAGTATTAATAATAGGGGTTTTATCTGTCCTAGTAGGTAGGTATTTCTTATAACTTCTAGGTTTTAGCCTTATAAGTACTTTAGAGTTAATATTAGTTTTAGTAGGCTCTAGATCTTACCTAATAAGTAATTAATTAGTACTTATTAAGGTTAACGTAGTATTACTACTATTAATATAGATATATAAGTTTCCTATAAGATAATTAATTATCTAGCTATCTACGTAGTAAGAAGTAAATATAATAGATACGCTAAGGCGCTAAGACTATCCGTCGCTATTAAGCTATTAATAGCTATATTACGTATTAAGTAGTAGTTATAAGGCCTATAGTATAATAATAGTAAGGCTTATAATATAATAGTAGTAGTAGTTACAGGGCTTATAGTATAATAATAGTAGGGCTTATAGTATAATAGTAGTAGTAGTACTATAGTAGTTATAAGGCCTATAGTATAATAATAGTAGGGCTTATAGTATAATAGTAGTAGTAGTTACAGGGCTTATAGTAAGATAATAGTATAATAGTAGTAGTAGATATAAGGCTTTAGACTAACCGGTTTTTCAGTACTTAGGGGTTATTTTTAGTATTAACTTGAATTACTAAACTACCTACGGCTAGCTTATACCCTGTATAGGTTTAGCGTTGTATAACTTTATGAATTCGATTCTAAGTTTAATTCCTCGCGGTTAGTCTATAAGGCTTATAGTATAATAATAGTAGGGCTTATAATATAATAGTAGCGGCAGCTATAAGGGCTATAATAAAGCTATAGTAGAAGTAACTATAAGGGCGGCTAGGGGCTAAAGTACTATAGATTATATATATAGGATAATTTATAGCTTTATTTCAACGTTTATTTAGTATTTATAGGCTATAATTAAGACCGCATGTTATTAAGGCCTTACTACCTAATTTTAGTAGGAGAGCTTCGACGATTTACAACCTACTAGCGTTAGGTCAACCGCTTTATAAATAACTATATAATAGTAGAGGAGTTATTTAGATTAGCCTAGATATATAAGATTATATAATCCTATTAATTCTAGGTATTAAAATCGTAGGTAAGGTAAAATTATATAATAATTTCTATAATTTAATTAATATACTTACTTTATCTATTAGTCTATAAATAATAGGCTATAAATATAAGATATTTAACTCTAAGATATTTAAAGATTTCTTACTAAAGGTCTAATATAAATTAAGGATCTTTATTATTAATAATATTATAAGAAATTCCCTAGTTATATAATAGTAAAGACAAAATTATAACTTAGGCCTACTAGAGGGCCTTTTTAATACCTAGTATAAGAAGGACCTTCTTAGAGAACTTATAAGTAAATATTAGTAGGTAGACTAACCGCGTCGGGTCGGTACTTTAAACTCGAGTTAGGTACCTAACTCGACTCTTAGCGAGTTAATACTAAATTCCTAGCCTAAGTATTCGAGTTAGTGCTAATAGTTAGTACCGAGTATTCGAGTTAATACTATAAGGTGGTACTAAGTATTAGTACCGAAGTATTAACCCGACTCGCTAAGACTTTCTTCCCTAGTAATATTTTCTATTTTTTAGTAGTATTTTTTACTATATTTTCTAATTTTTTTTTAATTATTATTATTATTATTAGCTAGGTAATTCTAAAAAGTAAATAAGGTAATATAAAAAGGTAATATATATCCCTAGGAAAATAATAACTATAATATTAGTAATACTTTCTATTTATAGTAGTATTTCTTACTATATATAGTATTTACTACTATATTATTAATAATTATTATTATTATTATTACCTAGGTAATTCTGAAAAGTAAATAAGGTAATATAAAAAGGTAATATATATCCCTAGTAAATTAGAGGAGGTATTTAAATTCTAATTTAAAAAAAATCTAATTTTAGAATAGGGATAGTTCTAGAAAAAATTTGGTGTCCCTTACTATTTTATTAGGGCCTTAGCGTCTTGGCGATACCTTAGCGAGTCGGGTCGCTCCAACCCGACTCGCCAAGGTACCGAGGGCTTTTCGGGTCGGTACCGGAAGTAGGTACCAAGTATTCGGGTCAGTACTAATTCATAGTACTAAAACCCGACTCGACGGTTAGTCTATTAGTAGGTAATTTATACCTAATAATATAATAGGTAGGGTAAATATAAAATCTATTATAATTATATAAAATAGTATAAGTAGTATTAGTATAAAGATTTATTCCTTATATAGTAGATATCTTCTTATCTAATTAAATTAGTATTAAGGGTATTAACTAATATAAGCGGAGGATAAAGGGGTAGGCGACCCTAGTAAAAGAAGAGAATAAGACGGTATAGAGAATACGGGAAAGGGTAGCATATAGTATCTAGAGATTTAGAAGCGTGATGGTAAGTAGAGTAGGGGATAAGGTTTTCTTCCGTAGATTACGGTTTCCTCTAGTAAGTTAGATATAGACCGCCCTTATTAGCTCTAAGTAGCTAGATAGTAGAGTATAAAATATAAATATAACTAATATAAGCTTAGAGGTTCTTAGCTAGATATCTAATATATATTATATAAGAAAGTTAGTTATAATATTTATGATAACTATTATAATTAGAAAAGTTATAAGCTTATTTATATAATTCCTTCTTTATAATAGGAGGAATATATAATTATTACCTCTTTTTATTATTAATATAAAAAATAAGCCTATTTCTAAGAATAAATAATATCTCTATCTTATTATATTTTAAAATTATATTTAGATTACTATTTATAAGAGCCTTTAATATATTTATAATCTTTTATTATTACTTATCCTTTTAATAGCCTACTTATAATTAAGATTTAAAATCCTCTATTATCTCTATATTTATTATATAATAGATTATAAGGCTATTAAAGTCTTTAATATTATAAGAAAGGCTATTATAAGATATAAAAAGAATATTAAGAATCCTATATAATAAATTAGAGTTCTTAATAGAGTTTATTATTTAAAGTCTTAATAGTATATTAGGGATTATATTTAATTTCCTAGATTTATAATATAATTTTAAATTAAATAAAGAAAGGTATTAAGAAGCTTATATAAGGTAGAGATTTAATTTATTTATACTTATAGTTCTTAATATAGATTATTTTAATATTAAAATTATAGTAGAATAATTAGTATAAATAATTATAAGTAGTTATAAATTTAATTTAATTATATATTAAACTTTTCTTATAACTTATATAATACTAGTAATCTCTAATTTAGTAAGCTAATAATAATTCTTTATATTATTAAGATAGTAATTAAAGAATATAAAAAGCTATATACTAGTTCTAGAAAAAGGCTTTAATAATTATATAGGATCTCCCTTTATATAGTATATAATAGCTATAAATCTTACTACTTTTAAGGTATCTAGATCTATATATAAAACCCTATTTTAATTATAATAAATAAGAAATTAGGGAGTCTTAAAAGTATCTTATAATTCTTAAAAGGCGCTAATCTCCTCTTATATAATATAAAAAATAACTCTAATTACCTTCCTTTTTCTTATATATCTATTATATATTATATAGCTAGATTAGCTAGATAGCTTAGATAGCTTGAAGACTAGAAGCCTTCTATAGGTAGGTTTTATACCTATGAGAAGCTTCCCTTCTCTATTAATTAATTAATTATATATATATAAATTAAAATAAGTCTATTAGCTACCTTAATAATAATAGTAATACCTTTATTTTACGCTTAGGTAACTAATATCTCTTTAGATATTATATAATCATCTAATATAGACTAACGCTATCCTTATAATACTAGATCTAATCTCCTCTAAGACCTATGAAAGACTTCTACTATACTTACTAGGTCTATAATTATAATAGTACTTTAACCTATTATCTAATAAGGCTCTTAATAGCCTACTAAGCTATTATAATATAATAATATCTACTAAAGGCTTTAATAACTAGGACTACTAAGTCCGCTAAGTCCTTAGTTAGAGAAATTATTAGGGATTCTTATTAAGGCTTACCTAATTTACTACTCTTTCCCTATCTTCTTAATATTCTTCTATTATAGCTCTTTAAATTACTTATAAGATTACTATCCTTACCTTTTAATTAGATAAATTTATCTAGATAGGGTATATTTTTATATTAGTTATTAATAATATAACTTACTATATTATCTCCTTAATTATAAAAGATACCCTTAGGCCTATTAAACCGACTTAGGAAGCCTCTACTATGTAAGGAGGTACTTAATCTAGATCTATATTATTAGAAGTTAGTCTCCTTAGAAACTCTAAGCCTTCTTAGCCTTAAGACTAGGTAGTTAATAAGCCCGTATTATAAAAGGTTATATCTAGATTTAATAAGCGAATAAAAGCCTCTTATAAACTACTTAATAATCTACTTTTACTAGGTATATTATTATAATAAACTAATATTATATTATCTTATAATAGTACTACTACTACTAGGTAGATATCTACTAAAGAAGCTATTTATAAAAGACTTATTAGCCTAAAACCTAATCCTTTTAGAAGTATAATAAATATTACTATTAATACTACTATATAAGTAGTAATTAATACTAGTATATAAGTAGCTATTAACACTAGTATAATATAGTATATATATAAAAACCTACCTTAATAAGGACTTTTTAGACTACCTAGACTACTAGGCCTATATAGCTAGGTAGGCTAGGTAGGCTAGCCTAGCTAACTAGATTAGCTAGGGTAGTCTAGGGATAATACTACAGTTAGTAAAAATCGAGGACCTTAATAGAATTTAGGAGATCTTAGCTATTTTAACCCTATATATAATAGTAAGTTACTTACTACTAGCTCTACTATTAAATATATTAGAAAGGAAATATACTTTTATAATATTTATCTCTTCTTAAATTATACTAAGTAAATATACTTATTAAAGGATCTTATAATTATATAAAATAATCTCTAGCTAAGTCTTTATAACTAGGCCTTAAAGTAGTAGATTAGATAATTATCTAATAATAACTAACGCCTAGACTAACCGCGTCGAGTCGGTACTTCGAACTCGAGTCGGGTACCCGACTCGAGTCTTGGCGATTCGATACCAAAATCTGGTACCGAGTACCTCGAGTCGGTACCTAGGTAAGTACCGAGTATTAGTACCGAAGTATTGACCCGAATCGCCAAGACATTTTTCTCTAGTAATATTTCTATTTTTAGTAGTATTTCTTCCTATATTTTTAAATTTTTTCTTCTATTATTATTATTATTATTACCTAGGGAATTCTTAAAAGTAAATAAGGTAATGCAAAAAGGTAATACATATCCCTAGGAAAACTACGACTATAATATTAGTAATATTTTCTTTTTATAGTAATATTTACTATTATATAAATGATTTATTACTATATTACTAAGTATTACTATTATTATTACCTAAGTAAATCTTAATAGTAAATAAGGTAATAAGAAAGATCTAGCTATTCCTATAGAAATAATAACTATAATATTAATAGTATTTTCTATTTATAGTAGTATTTACCATTATATCTATAATTTACTATTATATTACTAAGCATTATTATTATTATTACCTAGCCTAACCTAGGTAATTCTTTTAACGTAATGCAAAAAGGTAATGCATATCCCTAGGGAACTAACAGGGGTATTAAAATTCTAATTAAAAAAAAATCTATTTTTAGTATAGGGGTAATTCCACATTTTTTTTAGGATTCCTTACTATTTTATTAGGGGCTTGGCGTCTTGGCGATACCTTGGCGATTCGAGTCGGTACTAATAGCTGGTACCAAGTATTTCGGTCGGTACCTAGAGCTGGTACCAAGTATTCGGTCGGTACTAATTCTTGGTACCGAATCCTGACTCGACGGTTAGTCTACTAACGCCTTATAATATTTAATAATAGTATTAATAAATAAGCTAGATTATTAATAAGAAAGTTTAACTAACTAACTAATATTATAATTAATATTATAATATATAAGAAATATATTATAAAGGATACTACTAACTATTATAAACTTATAGAATTTAATATAAAAATATTATACTATATTAAAGATATAAGCTTAAAGGAAGTAAGGGTCTAATTAGATATATTTATAATACTATTAATTAGAAGCTTTATTATAATATTTATTAATTAAATAATAAGATAACTATTAATAACTTTATAAATAACCTTAATAATACTAAGTATAAATAGTAGGCTTATACTAGTAGGTATTAGACTACTAATAATTAGAATATTAGGTAATCTTAATATCCTACCTATAAAAATAGGTAAGGATAGTATAATTAATATAGTTTTCCTAATAGAGTAGGCTATTAGCTATATTAGCTTAGTAACTAGCTATATAGAAATACTTATAATAACTCTTATAATAATACTTACCCTCCTTTTTTAAATTATTAGAATAATAATTAGGCTTACTAATTATAATAGTAGTAGTTTTAGTTAAACGCCCCTTAAGTTTTACTACCTAGTTAAAGACTTTAAATTATAATAGGCCTTCTAAATAGGTTAGATTCCAAATAGTAGCCTAACTTATAATAATAATAAACTCACCCTCCTTAGAGTAATTATTAATCTAATACTCGCCTATAAGATAATTAGTAGCTATAATTCTTATAATAAGCCTACTAAGTATTTATAAAAGATATTATAAAAGACTTTATACCTAATAATAACCTATTATAATAGTAATATTATTAGTTTAAGTCCCTACCTTATAACCCTAAAGATCCTTTAGAGGGTCTTAGTTAATTATTTTATATAAATAGTAATCCCTTATTAGGTAATAAGGTCCTTAATAAGTAGGACCTTATAATACCTAATATTAATTTTATTAGCTAGACTAATTCTATTAATTACTCTTATTCTATTTATAGGGAAGGCCTTCCCTCTAAAAATAAGCTATTTCTTTATTTATAATAGTAGTACTAGAAACTAAAGAAACCTATATAACCCTTATAAAAGCCTTCTATAAAGGCCCTTATAAATCCTGTTATAATATATATAATAGTAGTAGATATTCTATTAATAATTAAATCTACTATTACTTCTAATTCTACTAAGCTATTAGGTTATAAGTTTTATAGCTAGAAATATACTACTATTCGCGTATCTTAGGGCTATTTAAATAGTAATAATAAGTTAGATATATATCTAAATACTAGCTACTTAGTCTTACTAATAGATTATACCTATTTAAAATAAGTACTTCCTAATATAGAAATTAGGAAAATATCCTTACTAATACTAGTATAAGGAGTAGGTAATAAAGTAGTAAAGACTAATAAGTATATTATAATAAAAATATATATTAAAGGCTCTATTATAAAAAAGCTTATAATAGTAGCTATTATCATAAAGGTCTACCTTATTAATAACCTAAAAGCTAACCTATTAGTAGGTAATAATAACCTTAAGCCTTAAGGGATAGTTCTTAACTTTAGAAAGGAAAAGATAACTCTTAGTTCTTATTAAAACCTTATAATAAATATTAACATTTATTCTTATATATCTCCTAATACTAAATAAATTATTAAAATTAAGTTAGCCTTTATTATACCCCTATATACTATTATATAGGTACTAGTAGCGTATAATAGGGAGGTCTTATATAATTAGGACTACCTATTTAAGCTAGATTATATTTAAGACTTTAGTCTTAAAGGGGGTATATTCGCGTATATTATTAACTTATTAATAATATTTATCTAAGTATATAATATTATATTATTAGTAGTATATCTACTATATAACGCGCGTCTTAGTTTAATTATTAAATATAATTAGGATAGAGTATACCTTATTACTCTAGTATACTTACTATTAGCTATTAGTAATATAAGGTTTTAGAAGACTAATCTTATAAAAGGCTTTATAACTATTACGGTAGTATACTCTACTATTATAAAGCCTTCTATGGAGCTAGTAGTAGTAGCGGTAGTAGTAGTAGTCCCTAAGCCTATTATAATAAGGCCCTTATTAGCTACTATTAACCTTACTTTAAAGGATATTATACCTAATAAAATTATAGTATATAGTACTCTAGACGTAGTATCCTAATTTATTATAATAGTAGCTAAATTTCTTAATATTTAGATAGACTATAAACTTATAGTAGATATTTTAGAAGAGGAATAGATATTAATCCTATCAAAACCTAATATTATAATTAGACTATCTTAGATATATCTAGTTACCTAGAAAGATAGGGACCTAATTAATTAAATATTTAATAAATTATATAATTAAGGGAAAATAATATAGTTAAACTAGCCTACTTTATTTAACTACCCTATTTTTATTATTTAGTATAATATTATAGACGGTTATAAAAGCTAAGTAGTTATTAATATTAGGGAACTAAATAAAATTACCTAGTTAGATAGTTATCCTTTACCCTTATAATTTAAACTTATCTTAGCTATTATAAAGTATCTATATATATCTACTATAAATAGTATAGGGTAGTTTTACTAATTTAATATCTAGAAAAGGGACTATTATAAGCTAACTATTATCTTATATCGCGGTTAGGAATAGTATAATATTACCCTTATAAGGTATAAAGGATTACTACCTTATATCTAATAATAGACTAATAAGCTTCTTTAACTATTTAAGTACTTTATAAAAGTATATATAAATAATATAATTACCTTTTTTAAAACCTTATTAAAGTACCTATCCTACTTATACTAGCTATTTAGTCTCTATTAGAAACGTTATATAAGTCTTAACCTAATAAAGACCTTCTTAGGCTACCCTTCTATTACCCTTCTAGGTTAGAGAGTTAACTCCCTAGGGCTATTAGCCTTAGATAAAAAACTTATAACTATTAGCTTATTAATCTTCTTAATCTCTTTATAAGACCTAGAAATCTTTTTTAGCCTTACTAGCTAGTTATATTTATTAATATCAAGGTATATATAATATATAAATCTACTTTAAAGGCGTAAGACTAACCTTATAAGAATACTATTAAAGGGTTTTAAAGGTAGTACCTAGAAGACTTAATTAGTATAAATAATATATAAGCCTATTATAAAAGAGTAGTAGGCTTTTAATAATTTAAAGGCTACCTTTTATAATTCTACCTTCCTAATTTATTTTAATTATAATAGAATCCTCTTTATTAATCTTAATACCTCTAAAAGTAGGGCTTTATAGTAATAATATATTATATAAAAGGTAATATTATTAAAGGCTTTACTAGAATATCTATCTAACCTATTATATTTTTAAGTAAAATATTAAACTAGACTAAATAAAACTATTAGCCTACTAAATTAGAGGTCGCTAGAATTATCTAGGTAGTTAAAAGAATAAGGTATCTTATTAAGTTATATAAAAAGCCTCTAATAATTATATATACTAACTACTCTATTATAGTTCCTATTTCTTATTAGACTAGTTTAACTTCCTTATTAATAGATAAACTAAACTTATAACTTATTTATACCTCTTCCTATCTATTATAATTTAATATTATAATTAAGTATAAGTCTAGGAAGTCTAATATTATTCTAGATACCTTATCTTAATTATAATTAATAGATTTATTATTAACTAATACTACTAGTACCCTTAATACCTTATACGCCGAAGCCTTTTATAAGGCCTACCTAATATAGGGTAATAATAACCCTACTCCCGTATATTATATTACCCTTATAAAGATATCCTAGGATTTTAAGTAATATATTTCTTAAGCCTATTATAATAATAGCTAATAGTCCTAGCTATTATAAATACTTATAGTAGTAAATAAAGACCTTATTATAAACTATAATAATTATTATTATAGTCTATAATTTAAGGTCCGCGATAATCTAATATACTATATAAACTTTAATAACGGCTAAGAATAGTTATATATTCCTAACTCTTTAGAGAAAGAGATATTTTACCTAGCTTATAATCTATAATATTATAAGGGATATTATTGGACTTATAAGAGAATTATAACCTCCCTCTATATCTATTACTTACCGTAGTACCTCCGTACTTATATAGAGTATTATCTAGAATATTAGTTAAATAAAATAAAATAGTATAGACCTTATAAAAGTATAGTACTAATTAACCAGCCTATTATTCCCTTTTATATTATAGTTATAGACTTTATTATAGCCCTACTAGTAATATAGCTTATAAAAGGCTTTAATAGTCTCCTAATAATTATAGATAAGTTTTCTAAGTAAGTACTTCTCCTTCCTAGATAAACTATCTAGTCGGCGGCTTAATAGGCTAATATAATATTAGCTATACTAACTATATATAAATAGGGGATCCCTTATAAAATTATTAGTAATAGAGATACTAAGTTTATATCTTCTTTCTAGAGGTTAAGCTTTAAGAAGCTTAGTTATAAACTCCTAATATTAACTGCCTATTATACTTAGATAGATAAATTAAATAGGTAAAATAGCCCTATACTACTATATTATATAAAATATTAATACTATTAACTAGACGCTAGTTCTCCTATACCTTTAAGGGTATCTTAATAATTCTAATAGCTAATCTACTAGCGTGTCTCCTAATAAAATCTTATATAGCTTTAATATTATAGCGGAATCACGTCATAAAAAGTAAATATAAGGTAAAGGCACTCTTAGGTAAATAGGTATAAAGGCTTGCCTTACTACCTACTAAGGTAACTCCTTATATCTAACTAATTTATATAGTACCTACTATAATAGTATTTTATAATAGTTACTACTAATAGGAAAAGGAGAATATATCTTTATATACTATACTTTCTAGTATAGAAAGTATTCTACTCTATCTTAGTTATATATATATACTACTTTTATATACCTAGCTATCTAATACTATTCTAGAAGTCCTACTATATTATAAGGGTAAGGAATTTAAAATCTAAATTTTTAAGGTCTTTAATAAAGCTAATCTATTTTAGCCTTATCTAACTATCCTTTAGAATCCTAGGTAAGTTATTCTTAGATAGGTATAAAATATATCGCGAGGTAGATTATAAGCTAGATAGGGCGTCGGCGAGTTAATAACTTATAGGTCTACGGCGTCTTTTAGAGCTCTTCTTATTACCCGTTACTTCCCTTTATACCTCCCTCTCTTTAAACTACCTCTTAGCACGTTTACTTACTTCCTTAGAGGTATATTATATATCTTTACTAGCTAACTACCTCTTAATATATTTATTTACTTCTTTTGAGGTACGTCGTATATCTTTACTAGCTAGTAGGCTATTATCTAATAATATATCTAATAATTAAATATCTAAGGTTTCCTTCTATTTTATCTTTACCTTATTTACTTTATCTACTTACCTCTTATTTTTCGCCTTAATAATAGCTACCTCCTAGTTATTAGTAATACTAAGAGTCTTATAAAACTAGGAAGGTAAGAAATAATTTACTTAGCTTTAATAATACGCGTAGAGTACTTTAGCTAATAACTTTATCCCTTTATTAATCAGATATATTTTAATATAGTCCTATAATACTTACCCTATAAAATTAAGTAAGGCGCCTATAGTATTAGAAAAGTCTACTATTATTTTAAGGCCTAGTTATAGTAATTTATTATTATCTATATTGAATAGTTTATTAGCTATATTAATAAGGTATATAAGCTTTTTATCTATTATTATTACTATCTCCTCTAATATTATTATTATTATTATAATAAGAATATATATTATATAATTACCTATTAAATTAATACCTTAATTCTCTATCTTTATTACCTCTAGGTTTACTATCTTCCTTACCTTTATAATTTAAAGGAAGGTAGGCTTTATTTAAATTATTTATTCTATTCTAGTAGGGTTATTAGCTACCCTAGTAACCTCTTTCTCTTACTTTTAAGATTTTAGTAGGGCTAAGTTAGGTTTTAGAGTAGGATTCCTAGCTAACTTAGTAATAAATCCTTTATCCTCCCCTTTTATTCTTAATAACTTTATAAATATAATAGGAGCTATTAGGGGTAATAGTAAGGTAAGGGCCTTATTAATATAAACTTTATATATATTTAACTTTTCCTTTAATTTCCCTATCTACTAAATTCTAAGTTACTACTTAAGTATAATACTAGCTATCCTAATATCCCCTTATAAGATATAGGTATTATAATAAATAATATCTTATATTATCCCCCTATTAGATATATTAGCTATATCGCCCTTATTTTTACGCCTCTTAAGTAGGTCGCCGTTATAAGAGAAATCTAATAGCTAATATAAGTTTTTTTATATAAGATATTAGCCTAGCGTAAACGACTTACTAAGTTATATAGTTAAATAGGGTAGTTTTAATAAAAGGCTAAGTATTCTTATCTAACGCGTCTATTATAAGATCCTACTTTATAATAATTAGCTATTTACCTTAAGGTAATTAATAGGCTATTCTAGGGACTACTAGGAAAGGTAATATTAGTTATAATAGCTAGTACTAATATTCTTCTAATATTTCTTTAATTACTTAAGTAGGTAATTCTAATATAAGTCTAGCTTAATACCCCTTAATCTTATCTTTTATATAGCTTAACGCGCCCTTTTTAGCTTAACCCCTAATTATACTAGTAAGTATTTTACTTCTTTATAAATAGTATTTTCTACTTCTTAAAAATATATAATAGTAGTAGTTTAATATAATAATAAATAGAGTTAAGTAATATAATTATATAATAAGTAAGAATTAAGGAAAGTAAAAGTAAGTTTATATTAACTACTAAGACTTTACTAAGAATTATAAAGGGATATTTTATATTATAAAGATAGTAGTTTAATATCCCTACTTATATAAATAGGTATCTAGCTAGGTTTATACCTACCTAGCTAGATATATATAATATACGTAGTATATTACATAATATTAGTTATACTTATCTTATAAATTAACCGCCTAACTTAGAAGGTCTTTATTATACTATATATTATCCTCTAGGCTATAGCCCTTCTACCTAACTAAGTACTTAATAATTAATTTTTTATAACTATACTTTCTCTACTACTTTCCTACTAGCTCTTTAATCTTATATAAGTACTATTTATTATTTAGCTCTTTTATTACTAGAGGATAGTCTAGCTTCTAGCTTCTATTAAAAGGGTTATTACCTTATAATAACTTTTCTAATTATATAATTAAAATAACTAGATAGATTTTCTAATCTACTAGAATTACTAATTTATAAGTTAATTTCCCTACCTTTTATATAATCTTAATAGGACCTGCCCGTTAGTTTAATAGCCTTACTTAGATTATACTAAGTAGATTATACCTAGTATATAACTTTATAAAGACCTCTTTACCTTTATTAAATTAAATTAGCTAATAGTATTTATTATACTTAATCTTAGATTTAATATAAGCCTATTTAATTAAATCTTCTACCTCCTTCTAGATAGTAATCCTATTCTCTAGAAATTAACTAGCCTTCTAATTATTTAAGGGTAACGCGGTAAGGGTATTACGTAGGTAGTACTTATATATAACCTTATTTAGGCTTATAAATATTATAAAGCTAGGTAAATTATTTAGGATACCTCTAAGTTAAGGTAGGAATATTATCTAATCTTTTCTAAGGTTAGAAGTTAGCTAGTATTATAAGGTAATTTTAACTATTTAATTTATCCTTTCTAACTAGCTATCTATCTATAAATAATATATAGTACTTATTAAGAGTTAAACTCCTAGACTTTTAAATACTCCCTATTAAAAAGTAGATATAAACTTCTTATTATCTTCTTACTATAATAGAATATCTGTAATTTAGGACCCTGAACTTATCGCGGCTTATCAGTTAGTTAATAAGTCCCCTAGATTCCTTTCCTAGACTAGCGCGAATATTAAAAGTCTAATATTTCTTCGTATTCTACCTACCTATATACTAACGCTTTATAATATTTTCTATTTAAATTAAGTTATATAGCTTACTTTTAGCTATCTAACGCTTTAAAAATAATAAAAATCGATGTAGTAGTTTAAAAGATATATTAGAATAAATAGATTTACCTATTAATATTAGTCTAACTATCTAATATCTTAGCGTATCCCTACCGCTTAACTTATTTTTTCTTCCTACCCTATTTTTATTATTTAATACCTTATTATAGATATTATTCCTCCCCCCTATAATCTACGCCTTATAAGCTATGCTAATCGTCTTTAAAGTATATATTATCGCCTTCCTACACTAAATATAGCTCCTCTAGCTCCCTACTAATACCTTTTAAGCGCGTAGCTCTTTCTAAGCTACACCCTAATACTATTAATAAGAGGGTTAAATCTTATAAGAGTAATAGTATAGGGCGTATTAGACGCCTAAAGAAGACTAATTCAGGAACCTAGGTTAGATCTAGGAACCTACTAGTAAACCCTAGAGATATTACGTTAATAGAACCTAGCCCTAGAGAAATACTATTAGGCACTCGCCCTTATAGCGACCCTAATAAGGGTATTACCCCCTAGTAGCGTATAGCCCTCGCTAATATAACTATTTAAGTAGTTATTCCGCCTAGGAACCTTTAATAACCTACTCCCCCCATCTTTAAAGAGACCCCCTAAGAAATCGCTCCTCCGCTAGCTCCTAAATATTATTTAGATACGCGTCGCTAGTACGCCTCCTAGTAGGCTAATTAAGATAATAATACTAAGTACTAGCCCCCTATTTAATAAGGCTTATACTAGCGTTAGAATAATATATATTAGGGGTAGACGCTAGGTTAGGGATATTAAGTATATAGGGATCCCTATATAGCGGGAGATATAATACCCTACCTAGTTAATAAATTATTTAACCTCCCTATAAATAGATATCTATACTATAACGTACTATTATAGAAAAATAAATATAGTAACTTAGGGGACGGTTAATAGCTATATTATAACGGTAGGAAGAATAATTAGCTATCCCCTAACTAGTTATATAAGCTAGCTGATATTAACTTATTACCTAAGGGGCCTTAAAAGGAGGTAGAGCTTAGGGTATAATTAATTAATAGCTTACTTAGCGACGTTAATAATAATATTATTAATAGATAGTTTATAGGAAGGAGGACTACACGTAGTAAAGAATTTTTAGATAATATTATTAGCTATAATAATTATCTCTCCTTTACTAGCGAGGGTACGACTAATATTAATACCTATATTAGTTAAACTACCTTCTAGATCTAGGGGTCTATTTATTATCTAATAGGTCCTCTTATTACTAATAACGGCCTTAGGCTAAAATTCGCCTAGATCTATATACTAGATAGTACGTAGGAGTAACTAGATATTCGCTATTAATATTTTAATAATTAAAATTAAAATACCCTTACTTCTACTTAATATACCCTCCGGTCTATTAACTTATATATCTAGGGGTTTAAATCCTACTACGACTACCTTAAGAAGGATAAATTATAATATCCTATTAATACTATAAGCGTCTATATCTAATAGCTAAATCCTAAATAATAGGATAAGGGTACCTATAATTAGCCTACCTTTATAGAAGTCGCCCGTGTTATAATAACTCCTAATAACGTTATAAGAGGCCGGATTAAGCGGGATATCCATATTAAAACTATTAAGGGGGGCCTTATATTAATCCCTAACTAGTATCCTTCCTATATAGCCCTCTAATATCCGCTCCTATTTCTATTTAATGAATAGTCGTGGTATAACCGCCTCCTATTAGCCGGCTATTAGCTTCTAGGCGACTATCTACTATATATATCGCGATAGAACTATATTACTAGTACGCTCGCCTAGTATACCTTAATTAGTAGCGATAATAAATTAGAGTAGGAAGAGGGTAGTAACCCTAAGTAGGAATTGGACTAGTACGTCGCCGGCGAGTATATACCTTAGGGTTATAGTAGGTCTTAGCGAGTAATAAGATAATAATTTTATATAAAATAGATATAGGTAAGACTATTTAATATATTTCCTTAGTTATTTTCTAGACCTAAATCCGCTTAGTTATAAATAGTTCTAAATAATTTAGATATTAGTTAGGGGATAGTTAATATAATTTAAATAATCGGCTAATTAATATCTAGATCTAGCCTAATTTCTTTAATTATACTATTAATAGTAGACGTCTATTTAGCTATTAGGCTATTAATATCTAGATATTAATAGAGCTTAATAATCTAAATTAGTATTATTAGAATTAATAGATTATTTAGGTAGACTACTACTCCGGCCTAATAGATAGGCTTAGTACTAATCTAGATATCTCGCTTAAAGATATTAGTAGTAAGGTGACTATCCTCCCGTTAATAATACTAGGAAGCCCACGTACTATAAAAGCGAGAATATAGGACGCTATAGTAATAGTCTAAAAAAGGGGTAAACTTAATTTTTTTATTACCTTTATATATAATCCTAAGTAGCCTAATATTTAGAGCTTACTAGAACCTAGTTAGATATTAGAGTACTATTATAATCTAATTACCTATATCTTTAATTAGAAGCTCTAGGAGCTAATAAAGGATCTCCTTAAGTAATATATCCTTAATATTTATATAGGCCACTATTATATTATTAAGTTTTAGAAGCGAGGTCTCCTATATACTTATATTCTCCTTATTATACGGGAAGAGGATTAGATCTAGATAGTTAGCGACGTCGATAGCGTTATTTAAGTATTCGTCCCCCCTTTATAGTAGGGTAATACGCTATATAAGTTAGTCTTATAGCATATAGTTTATAATTACTATACTAGAGTCCCTAGTAATAGATGTTTTAGTCGGGAGAAGAATTATTATAGTAAGGCTTTTCTAAAGGATTTTTACTAAGAGACGTCTTTTATACCTAATAGGAGTTATCCTTTCTATAAACGTCTAGTCGGCCCCCCTAAACCTAATTCCTCTATTAATAATAGATAGGTTATCCCTTATAACCTATACCTATTAAAGAAATATAGTGCCTATATTAATATTAAGATCTACGGCTCTATTAAGTCTATCTACTATTCTATCTAAGAATACCTTAGCTTAGTTCTCCGCTAAGTAGGTATCTTTTCTATATAAGATAGTTACCCTTTTAGAAAACTTATATATAATAGATAATACTATATTTATCCCTAAGGTAGTCTTAAGTAAGGTAAAGATAAAATCTATAGCTATAATATAATATAATATAAGTAGGGTAACTATTAAAACTAGGGCTTTATAAGTAGGGTATTACTTTATCTAATTAATATTATATTTATAGTAGTAGCTAATATATAAATATAACTATCTTATTAATTTCCTAAAGTAGTAGTTACTTATAATAGCCTTATATATACGGTTAAATCCTAGGTAAGACTTTTTATTATATACCTAGTAGAATATCTCCTTTTTAAACTCTTTAAGAAGGTATAGTTATATCCTTCCTTTATAGTCTATAAAGTAGAGTAGCCCTTTTATAAGATAAAATTAAACTCCTAATAAGGTAGATTCCCTATCCTTTAAGCTATTATAAATCTTAGCCTATTTCTTACTCGCCGTATAACTAGCTACTACTTAGTCTTTAAAAGAAGTTAATATTTTAATAAGAAAAATATTAAACGCGAAAATATCATTAAGTATACCTTCTTTAATTATCTATAGGCCGCGTTTAATAGCTAAGTTATTTATTAGCCTTAATAGCGTATTAGGTATAATATATTACTTACCTAATTAATATTAAATATTCAGTCTAAATTATAATAAGTACTAAGATATATAAACTAGACTAAGATTAAGTTTATTAACTAAGGAAGAGGTAAGTAAAACCTACCTTATAATATTTACTATTACTAAATAGTCTATAAATATAATAGTTATAAAAGGTAAATTATTAATAAAGTACCTAATTTTATAAATATTTTAAACTAAGTATATAACCTTAAGCTTTATTAATTAATAATAGGTTTTAGCCCTATTTAATAACTTAGATAAGAAAAGTATAGGCTTAATATTAGCCTTTAAGTATTTATCCCTTATAAGATTACCTTTAATATAATATAGTATAACTTTATAGCCCCTCTTCTTAGAGGTATTAATATCTATATAAAAGCGCGTTAAGTATAAGAAATAAATAAAGAAGTTTAAACTTAAAAAGGTATCTTATAGAGAGTTAAATAAATTAAGTAGAATTTAACTTTTTTTTAATTAATATTATTTTTATAAAATTCTTTTACCTATAACCTCCCTTTATTAGTAAATCCTTTAATAGTTTTATCTTTTCCGCTTATAAAGGATCCGCCTACTAGGTATAGTAGGTAACCTTATTATATATCTACTTTATAAGGCTAAGGTAGTATTCTAGTACTTTAAGGTCTTTAGGGAAGTTAATATTCCTAAGTACCTTAATATATTCCTTAGTTATTAATAATCTAAAAGTATTAACTCTCTATCTTAGTAATATAATATTAGGATAGTTAAGGAAGGTCTTCTTTATACTAATTATTATATTTAGTTTAGATAGAAGCTAGAAAAGTTACTTAAAGTAGCTAAAATATTTATTAAATATTTAAGAGAAAGTAATAAGGTTATTTATATAAGTATAAATAAAGTCTTAAAGGGGGCGTAGTACCCTATTTATAATTCTCTAAATAAAGGTAGGTAAGTTCTTAAAACCTATTACTACTACCTTTAGGTATTCTAATCCCTAATAAGAAATAAAAGTAAACTTATATTAATCCTTAGGTTTTACTAAGAACTAAAAAAAGAAGGTAAGACTATTTATAAGACTTATATTATTTATCTCTTATAAGGTATTTATAATTTTAATTTATAGTTATAATAGGTAGGAATTAATAGTAGTAATCTTATTAAGACCTTAAATATCTACTACTACTCTTACCTTTCTTATAAGTAAAGCTATTAGCCTAATTGAGATAGTTTTTTATATAATAAATATAAGGAAGGTAAAAGGTGTTAGTCTATCTATCTATCTTATATACCCTTATTTATAAAGCTTATTAAATTCCTTATTAATTACCTCTCTATCTATAATACCTACTAGGTATACCCTCTAGTTTAGCTTTAGGATTATAGAGGAGTTTTAATTAATATTTATTAGTACTATTATCTAGTCCCTTTCTAAGATATTAATAATATTACTATTATCCTTCTAAATATCCTAGAATTTATATACTAAGGCCTTTAACTTCTCTAGCTCCCCTTTATTCCTAAATAAGGAGATATTATCTTGAATCTTAATTTCTTTACTTAATAGCGAGCCGCGAACCTTAATATTAGCTTTTATTATAGTATAGATATAATCCTCTAAGTAAGTTATATAATAAAAGTTAGTATTATATTTAATAATAATATTAAGGTAAGAATATATAGATATAACCCTATCTACCTTAATATTATTCTTAATATAAATAAAAGGTATAAAAGTATTTATAATATAGGCGTACGCTCCTAGTAGATAGGGTTTAAAAAGGTAATCCCTATTAGGTAAAGGAGTAGAAGTCCTTAGTTATACTAGTACTTAAGCTATTAAATTCGCTAAGATAATAACGCGCTTTTTATTATATATTATACGGCGGATAGTAATATTATCCTTTACTAGAATTTAAATTAGGGTAATAAGCCTATTATAACTCTTAATAGTTAGCTTTTAATTACCTAAGTTAAGGATTATCCTTTCTAGGCCTATAATATCTATCCTAATTAGTATTTTTACCTTAAGGTTATTTACTAAATATATATTATAATAAAAATATATTAGAGCCTTTTATTCTCCCTTCTAGCCTAGGATATATATATTAATTATTATATATTTATTAGTAGAATACCTAGTAGAACCTATACCCTAGATATTTATTAGAGTATATATTTTCTTAATAATTACTATAAGTAGAATTTTTATTAGAAACTTATAGTTAATAAGAGTTATTATATATCTTATATCTAGGTAGATTATAATAAAATACTATAATTAGAATAATAGGCTAGTATTAAGATATAATATAATATCTAAATCTACTACTAGTTCTAGCTCCTATCTAATTTTTTATCTAAAGTTTACCTTACTAAATATACCCTTATTACTATAGTTAGTCTTACTACCCTAATATAGGGCTAGATAGGCGTGTAATAGGTTTCTAGAGCTAAAATCTTCTTTATACCGGCGGCAAGTTCTTAATCTTAGTAGAGGTATCTCTATAAAGTAGGAATCTATATAGGATATTTTAATATAAAAATAATTAGTATTAACTATAAAGCTATATACCTCGCCGTTTCCCTAGTCTAGTAAGGATACTTCTTTCTAATAAATAGGAGCGTTTATAGGGATTATAGCCGCTTATAATAGGAAATTATATTCCTCTAGATAAACGGCGTACTTAAACTTATTAATACTATATTCTACCTTAGGGAAGAACTTACTTAGTTTAACTATTATAATTATTTCCGCGTATTTATAATATATAATAGCTTATTATATAGGTATTTAATTTATCTAATTTTAATATCTATAATTATAATTTTACCTTATAAGTTATAAGGCGTATTAATATTAATTACTACCTCTCCCTTTATAGGGGTTATAATTACCTTAGAAGTTATTATAACCGCTACGACTAGCGTTATATCTACTCTAATTAGGTTAGCCCTATACTTCTTAGCTAGAGGAGGTATAATTACTTACCTCTACTATTAAGGTAGTAATTATAAGTTATTTACCTAGCGCTAGTTAAGGTATAAAGATTTATACCTAATTAGCCGTCCTATCCTATAATAGATTTTATAGTAGATATCCTATTAATAGGCATAGTAGATAGCCGTTATAATAGCCGGCTTAAAAGCCGCCTCAATAGCCCTAGTAGCCCTATAACTAATAATTATTATAAAATTACCTAGGTACTATATTTAGTAGCGGCGGTTAGTAACTAGGCTCTAACTACCTTTTATAATTACTATTATTTAAGTAATAGTAGTTATTTATAACTTTTTATAAGTTACGCTTAGCTTTTAGCTCTTCTATAAAATCTTAGAATATAATAGTCGTTGTAGGTAGGGTTATTATAGACTAGATATTAACGTCTAATTAATTCTAGGCCTAAGTTAGCGAGGTATAAGTATTATCTACCTTAGTAGCCGTAGTATATAGCTAGATATTTTATAAATAGGCTTATAAATCCCTATCCTAGTATATATTAATAATAGAGTACTTTTCCCTTGTTAGCTAATTAAGTACTTTAAATATTAATATTTTAAACCTTAGAGTAAGTTAATTAGTAAAATCTATTAATAGTATTCCTTAGAAAGCTTATTATTTAAAATTATTAATCTCTTTTAAGTATTAATTTAAGAATATACCTTTAAGGTATATAGCGAGATTTTCTTTTATATTAGTTTCTCTAACTAATATCACGTAATTATATATATATTTATTAAAAGTATATATTTTATAAAAAATAGTTTCTTTATAAGTATATATTATATCCCCTAAACTATATAATTTAGGTAGGTCTAGGTAGAAAAATCTTATATCCTATATATTAAATCTTAGTTAGCTATTACCTCTAGTACTAACGCCTAGTAGACTAGATAGGCTAGGATTACTTTATAAGCTAGGATTATTAGGTGGCCTAGGCGGGCTAGTATTACTACTAACTTCCTTATATATAATTCTCCTAAGATTATCTATATTAATAGTAACTAGGCGGTCTCTTATATTAGGTATATTAAGCCTTACCTTATACTTAATAATAGTATTTAACTCTAGGACTATAATAACTTATAATTTAGTAGTCTCTAAGTAAGCGGCCTTAGCTTATACCTTAAAAACTTCCTCTTTATAAATTAATTAGATATTCTATATTAAAGCGCCTAGGTTAATACTAGTTACCTAAGGCTTAAGGTAATTATCCTATTTAAACTTTAGTAGTATAAGTAGATTTATCTTAGAATCCTAGTTAGGTAGATTTATCTTAAAGTCTTAATTAGGCGGATTTAACTTAAAGTCCTAAGGGGTTATCTTAATCTTTAATAAGCTTAGATTATATTTAGGCTCCTAGGAGCTATTTCCTACCTAAGTAGCCTTACTAAACTCTAATTCTATTAAGTAGTAGGGCTATCTTATTTTAATAGACCTTAAGGTACTTTATTAAATAGTTTCTAATAACCTTAAGATATCTTTAAACTCCTAGGAGGTATTTTCTATCTAAATAGCCTTACTAGGCTCTAGTTCTACTAAGATTAGAGAGTAGCTAGGCTATTATAATACTAATAACTCTTAATTAAGGTATAAATATATCTTAAAAGGGATAGATATTAATACCTTAATAGAGGTAGTAATTAGGGGTACCTTTTATAAAGCTTAAATAAATATAGGTAATAAGAAGTAAGGGGTAATAGGAGTATAAGCTAGTTCTAACTAAAAACTCTCCTTAAGAGTAGGTAGGATAATTTCTTATATATCCCTAGTAAACCCTTTTATTATAAGTTAAAGGACTAGCTTATTAATAACCTAATCTAAGGGCTAAATTAATAGCTTTATAAAATAAGTCCTAGAGTAAGTATAAGTACTCCTTATTAATAGTTTATAATATTTAGTAGCTAATTATACTAGCTAGGGAGAGGTAGTTATAATTTTATATATAATTTTATAAATTCTCTCTAGTATTAAATTAATCTATAAATACCCTATTTTAATAAAAGTACTTAACTAGAAAGTAAAAAGGTTAGTATTTTCTTATAAAGTATTTTCTTCTAAGGTAGCTTATAAAGACACTATTATAGGAAGCTATTTATTAATCCTTTAAATAAAGCGAGTCTACTTCCTTAATAAGATAGAGTAGACTTATTATAAGGGTACTACGTAATAACGTGGCTATTAAGTACTATAAATAGTATATATATATATATATATATATATATAGAACTCTCTATTCTTATTAATAGTAAGACTAATCGCTACCCTTCCCTTTAAGGGGGATTCCCTCCTCTATATATTATAGGTAAAGGGGTAGTATAGTACTACTATATATTATAGACGCTATATTAATAATAGTATTATATTCTTAACTAGTCCTTATAATTATCTCCTTATCTAGGCTCTTAGGCTTTAAGAGTATAAAATATTATAATTTATAAAAGATACTCGCTTAATAATAAAATATACCTCTTATAAGAGTATAATAATATAATTAATTATAAGGCCCTTAAGCTAAGCTTTAAGGAATATATAATTTTATTAAATTATAATAATTATAAATAATACTCTTATATATAATCTTTATATTATAATATATTCTTATTATATTCCTTATTATTCTTTATTAATTTATCATAAAAGTAGTTAGAAGTCTTAGTATTTTAAAGTAAATAGGAAGTTATTATTATTAAGGGTTTATTAAGTACTTAAGGTATACCTCCTTTATATAACTTTAATATTATTCTTTTAATTATAATATCTTTATTTTTTATTAATTATATTAAGTCCTTTTTAATTTTTATTTATATTATTACCTCCTTTATACCTTATTATATTTCTTTATAATCCTACTAGTTACTTTATAAGTAATCCTTAATAATAAACTTACCCTTATTATTAATTAAAAAAAAGACTACTACTACCCCCTTTACTTATAATAGTACTTAACCTCCTTTATTAAGTTATTTATAGCTTATCCTTATATTATCTTATATAATATACCTCTAATATATTATATTTTAAAGTAAAGAGTTATAAGTTTAATATTTTTAATTAAGGCTTTACTTATCTTTTTAATAGTATATTTTATATATACGCCTCCCTTAGCTCTATTAAATATAATTATTATAAAGATTTTAATATTAAATATTAATAAGAGATTCCTACCTCTATTTATTATACTTATATACACCTTCTTTAATTTTTAGATATTATAATTACTTTAAATACTAGCTTTAACCTCCTTTAATTTACTAGATTCTAATAAACTTTTAATAGGCTTATTTAATAGTATTGTTACTACTTCTACTATACCTCCTTTACCCCCTTTACTACTACTACTCTTATTAGGGTAGACCCTACTATTATTATTTATATTATAAATACCCTTAAGGGTATTCTTAATATCCTTTACTAGTATATATATATTACTCTATCTCCCCTTTTAAAGCTCTATTAAAGTCTTATTAATATATTATAAGAGCGCCTTCCTCCTATTATAAAGGATAAAGAAGAGGATAAGAAGGATAATCCTATTACTAGTAATAGTAATAATAATAGGCCTAGTACTACTACTAGTATAATATAATAGCCCTCTCTTATAATACCCTTAATAGTTTAGTTATATTAGGTTTCTTTTCTTTTTTATTAATAATAATAGAAATTATTTCCCCTTTTATATAATATAAACTTTATAGGTACCTTAACGTAATTCTACTTAGATATTTTTAATATTTTTAATATATTAATTAAGTCCTACTTATATAACTATTAATTATAATTATAAGATTAACCCTTCTACTTAATTATAAGATTAACCCTTCTACTTTATTAAATATTAAGGTTTATTATAAGAGATTTTATAATTAAAAATAGTTTTAACTTCTTATTTATCTTTATTATTTATAAGCTCTATTTATATAACTTTTATAATACTCTTATTATTACTCTTATATAGCTTTATAAGTAAGATATAAAAGATATTATATATATAAAAGGTATTAAGTAGTTATAACTTATATACCTAATTATTAATATAATTAAAGACCTTAAAAAGCCTTAAATAATATTATAATAGTTTTTTAATTACTTATATTATATTATCTTTACTTTTACTATTTATTTATATACTCTACTTATATAACTTATATTTAATATAAGTATTACTTTAAGCCTTCCTTTTATTTTAAAGTAATTTAATCCTTTTTTATACTAATAGGACTTCTCTTAATAATAGCTTTAAAAGCTTTATATTTAGCTCTAATAAGTAGTTATAAAGCGCCTTATATAAAGTTAATCTAATATTAATATATTTTATATAATTATATATAAATTCTATTAAATAAAATAACTCTACTTAATTATCTTATCTCTAGGTAGAATAGTAGTATAAATATTACTTAAGTATACTATTCTATCTCTCTATTTAACTATCTATTTAAGGATAGAAAGTAGTATTAAGCTTCCTTTTTATATTAATATAATAATATATAGCTACCTAGAAGCTATTTATAAATACTATCCCTTAATTATTAATAATACCTTCTAGCTAATTAAACTTTAAGAAGATTTTATAATATAATAGATTAATAGTATTAATAGTATTAACTATCTTTATAATAAGTAAATACCTAGTTACCTTAATATAATAGTTTATAACTACTAAGATTATATTATAAATACTACCCTTTTATTTACTTAAAAGGAGATTTATAATAAAATCTATTATAATTTCCTAAAAAGGTCTTATAAGTATTAGTAATAGTAATAGTATATTATAAATAGTATATTTATATAGCTTTATTAATTAGTAGATTAAGTATTTTTATATATAATTATAGATATCTTATTCTATTAATTTCTAATAGAACTTCTACTTAATAAGCTCTTATATATACTTTTATAAGTAGTAGCTAGTATAAAGGTTATTATAATAAAGCTTTAAAATTTCTTCTTTAATTACTTTATTATTAAATATAAAAATTATACTACCCTTATAAAAGAACCCTATTTTATTTATTAATAAAGATATATTAGTAGCCTTTTTATAGCTTTAAGACTTTAATAATTATTTTTTATTATAAATATCTTTATCTCCTTCTTAGAGATATTAAAGTATCTTTAATATTAAGTTATTATATTTATTTTATACGCGCTCTATTATTAATATAGTTATAATATACCTTTTAAGTACTATTTAATTAATATTAAATTATCTTATAATAGGGTTTAAGCTATTACTTATATTACTTTATATCCCTAAGAGTATATTACTCTCTCCTATTTTTAAGGTATAAGGCTTTTTAAGCTTTATCTCTAACCTTTTATACTATTTATAGTTACAAGCCTTACTATCTTATAAACCTTTATAAATATTATATATATAATACTTATTAAAAGGAATATACCTAATATACCTAATATTCTTTAATTAATTTTATAATATTAATAGATAAGTATCTTCTTTATTTATTATTAATATATAATTTAATTACCTTAATAGGGCGTTAGCTAGGTTCTTAGTACTTATATAATAATATATCTTAAAGTTATATATTATAAGCTTTATTACCTAATATACTTATCTCCTTATTAATAATAATATTATCTAGAAATACTTTAAGTTATTATAATTAATAATTATTATAATTATATATAAGCTACCTTCTAAGAAGTACTATTATACCTAGAATACCTTAATAATTATAAGTAGTTCTTAATTATAAGTCTTATATCTAGTTTCTACTAAATATAACTTATAGGAATAAAAAGTAATTAAATACTATTCTACCTCTACCCCTTTATTATTAATTAAGAACTTTTATAATAAAATAGTTATAATAGCTAGTATTAAAGTATTTATCTCTAGTTAGATTTCTCTTATAAGGTTAAAATATATAAGTAATAGTACCTCTTAAAATAATTACTTTAACTACTTAAATATTACTCTTATAATATTATTTAATATTAACTTCCTATTTTTAATATATAAGTAGTTATTTTTTAGATAGTCTATTAACATTATAATAATAGAGGAATAGTACTTAATAAAATAATAGTAGAAATTAATAAACCTTAAAAAGATTTAAATATCCTTAATACTCTTAGATTTTAGCTATTCTATTATAATATCTACTTTATATAGATTTATATATATACTATTATAATTAATAATAAAGCTAAGGAATTCTACTTCTACTATTATAAATTTATATTTCTTTAAGTTAATATAAAGTTTAAATTTATAAAGATATTATAATACTACTTTTATAACTTTAATATAAGACTTTTTATCCTAGGAGTAAATAAGAATATTATCTAGATAACTAATATATATAATATTAAGTAGTTCTATTAGGGCCTTATTAATATATACTTAAAATAAGATAGGTATATTAATAAGTTTAAAAGGTATAATTATATATTTAAAATAGTTATACCTTATATAAAATATAATCTTCTATTTATTATCCTTTTTTATTTATAAATAATAATATATATCCTTAAGATCTAACTTAATTAAGTACTTAATACTAATTAATCTTATTAATATTTTATTAATTAATAGAAGTAGATAGTAGTTCTTAATTATAATCTTATTAAATACCTTATAATTAATATATAAATATAATATTCTATCCTTTTTTAATATAAAAAAATTTAGTATACTTATTAAATTTATAAAATAATAAATCTACCCCTTTTTTAAAGTCTACTTAAAGTATTTTTTTAATACGCGTAACTCTTTCTTTAATAGGTTATAAAGTAAGTTAAAGGGAGGTTCTTTATTCTCCTTTATATTAATTATATAATTATAATATATATAAGTTAATAGCGCCCTAATATTCTTAATTAAGAATATATCTTAAAATTCCTAAAATTTTAAAGGAAGCTTAACTTTAAGTAGTAGGCTTTTATTACCTACTCCTAAGTATATTATAATAAATATAATATTATTAAGCTACTCCTTTAGAACTTTAATAGTATTAAAGTACTCTTTAATATTACTTTCCTTAATAGGAAATTACTAGTTTTATATAAGCTAATCTACTTAAGGATTTTATTCCTCTAATTATAAATACTTAAGGTAGAAGTTATAATTAAGGTTTATTATTATATAAAAGGCGCCCTTATAATATTATATAATACTATTAAAATTAATAAGTTTAATTTTTCTTATATAAGAACCTAGTAATAATATTAGGTTCTTAACTCTATTATATAAGGTACTAGAAAATACCTATAAAATTCAAGATTTTTACTTAGGAAAAGTATACTTAAAAGTATAATTCTTTTATTTATTAGTAAGTAATAATAGTTATAAGGTAAATTTAAGTCTAAATATAATAAATATACGTATAAACTATTATAAATACTAAGACCCTCCTTAAGTATTATAAGGGTTATAAGGTAAATATTAATAAAGATATTAATTTTAGACTAAGGAATTATTTATTATAGTTACTTAGTACTAGAGCATTAATAAATAGTTATTAGGCCTACTTATATTATAACTCTATTATAATATTACTATTTAGGACTAATAGGGTATAACTAAGTATACTATTATTAGACGACTTATTATATTAGTTATTATTAAGAAAAGATATTATTATTATTAAGATAAAAGCGTTAAAAGACTAATACTATCTACTAGGTACCTAACTAATTATAGGATATCTAGTATAGTAATATTCTATTCTATTAATAACTTCTATACTATTAGACTATTTAATATAATTCTTAAATTATTATATCCCTTATATTATAATATATCTTTTATACTCTTATAATAACTATTAATAGTCCTACTAGACTTATCGCGTTAATATAAAGGAATCTATTAGATATAAGAGTTAGTATAGCCTAGTATTTATCTAGCCCTTTAAAGTTTAACCGGCGGTATTTAATAAATTAAATAGTAGAATAGCTTATTTTTATTATTAGAAAGTCTAATATTATAGTCTAATATAAAGATATAACTATATAATTAAGTATAATATTAGGCTATTTTTATACTTCTAATATTATAATTAATATTTTTATAGACTACTAAGTAGCTATTAATAGGATCTAGGCGTTAATAATAAGTTATAATTAATATATTAAGGATAGTCTATCTATTATCTAATAGTACCTATTTATATATAATATTTCTTATTATTTAGCTAGATATATATTTAAGAGTTTTAGGCCTAATAATATAGAGGTTTCCCTATCTTATTACTTATAATAGAGCTATATATAGCTAATTATAATTAAAAGTAGGCCTAGTTTATAAGTTAATACTTATATACTTTATTAATTAACCTTATAATTTATTAATAACTATAATAAACGCCGGTTAAATAGGGTACTACTTATAAATAAAAGGGGTAGGAATCCGCCTATTATTTTCTTTAAATTATAATAGTATCTTAAATAGTATTACCTTCTTACTATTATAAGTACTACTTATAATCTCCCCTTTAAAGATATACTTACTATATCTTATTACCCGTAGTTAGGTCCTATTATATAGACGTAGCGGATTAAGGTTCCTTAGTAGTATAACTAGTACGCCTAGCTTAATATATAGCTTATAAGATAGTAGGGAGGGTTTATAAAACCTATAAAAGTACTTAAGGGGGAAGAGTTTATTATCTTCTTCTAATATAATATAATTAATACTCTAATATATTATTATATTACTAGGGATATATAATATTATCTTAGTATTAATACTAGTAATATCTTTATTAATAATAATAAGAATAGCCTATTCTAATAGATAAACCCTCTAAGAGATATTTATCCTAATATTAGTATAGATATTCTTAACTAAATTATTAATAGCGTTTCTAGGGGTATAACTATATTTCTAATATAATACGTCTTTATTAGTAGTAGGGCTTTTCTAGATATTAATACTATTACTAATAGTAAGGAGATTACCTATAAATAGTCCTATTTTATAATATATAGTATCTATTAGGTTAGGATTATTAAGTCGCTTATTAATAGTAAGATTTAAATATATAACCTTATTCTAGAAATAGGCCTTCTAAAGATACGCCTTAATAACCTAGCTACTAGATCCTCTTAGAATAACTAGGAGTATTTATTAGAAGTCCCTATAAAAGTAGACTACCTTACCCTTAAAATAAGCCTAGTTATTATTATAAATATCTTAAAGGCTATAACTAATAGCTTCTATATTATATTAACTCTATATAAGGGACTTATCCTAAAAGATAATATAAGCTTATTTAATTAGCTTAACGAGATTAGTCCCCTTCTTAATCCTATATAAGGAGGTAGTATTAGAGTCTAGGGGTATCTTAAATTATAAGTAAGTAGTCTAACCTCCCTATAATAGTATTAATATAATACTAGAAGACGCTACTATTAAAGTAACCTTTTACTAAGAATATAGCCTTTCTATAATAGTATTTTAAACTATTATCTTACTAGTCCCCCTAGTACTATTAAGGAAGAATAGTATACCTAGAGTATTAAATTTATTATTAGTATTAGCGTTAATAGTGGTAATAATCTAATTAGTAGTATAGTATTAGTTAGTATTTAGCCTATTCTATAAGACCTTAGCCTTATTAGGAGTAATTTAGTAAGATATTTCTTCCTATAAAAGTCTATTTAGAATATTATTAAAATTATTAAATAGAATAGTTAAAATAGGTAGGTTATATTAGGCTAGATCCTTAATATATTTAGGGGTTAATTAATATTCTAATTAGCTATTAATTAGGTAAAGGGCGTACTATTTAGTAAATAACTATTACTTATAATAATTATCTAGAATCTAAAGCGTTAAAAAATCCCGTTATAAGAGGTATAAGTAGTCGTTTAAGATATACTCCTTATACTTATTTTATAAGGTAAGGGCGTTAGTAGGTTAGAGTTTAATTAATACTTATATAAAAAGACTACGTAGCTTATAACCTCCCTAAAAATCCTTTCCCTTATTAAGGATCTTATTAGTATATTTATTATTTTTAGTTAATCTAAGCTTTATATAGGCCTCCTTCTAACCTATTAGCTAGCCGTCTACTGTCTAGAGGTTATTAAATAATATAGCCCCCTTAATATAATAGAGGAGTAGTTAGTAATAATAGAGATCCTTAATTTTAAGATTAATAAAATTAATACGCCTAAGAGTCTCCCCCCTTTTATATATTTTCTAATATTTATTTATTTTATTCTATATAAAGACCTTAGGAAAATCCGCGTATAAATAATTAAGTAGATCCCTTATAATAGTAAGACGTTTCCTATTCTATTTTATAAAGGGTAATAGCTAACTATTATTATAGGCTTCCTTAGCGAGATAGTTTATATTAAAAAACTCTATTAATATAGTCCTATAAAGCTTATTACTATTTATTAGCTTTTATTTAGTAGCCTTATTAGTAGCCTAATTAATAGCTAGCTTAAAAAGGGTATACTATTAATCTAGGAGGTAAATCTATAGACGCTTTATATAAGGCTTTATAATACTTATACTAAATAAGAGTATCTTCTAGATAGCCTTAATAGACCTAATCTAATAAGTAGACTAGAACTTAGTAATCTTATCTACTAACTCCCCTTACTATTACGGCTAGCCGTTAGGAGCGGGATTATTATTATTATAAGTATAATTCCTAGTAAGGGAGATATCGGCCTAATTAGGTCCCTTATAAATATATTTATATAGATAGAAAATAGACTTAATAGAGCCGTAGATCTTAATATTAATATAGGTACTATATTTCTTTAATAGGTATAGGTTATAAGGGATAACCTACCTATTATTAATAGAGGAATTAGGTTTAAGGGGGCTAACTGGATATTTATAGAAAGGATAACTCCTTTTAGGTATAAAAGACGTCTCTTAGTAAAAATCCTTTAGAAAAGCCTTATTATAATAATTCTTCTCCCGACTAAAATATCTATTACTAGGGACTCTAGTATAGTAATTATAAACTATATATTATAAGACTAACTTATATAGCGTATTATTATCCTATTAAGGGGAGATAAATACTTAAACAATACTATTAATAATACTATTAATAATACTAACTATCTAGATCTAATCCTCTTCTTATATAATAAGGAGAATATAAGTATATAGGAGACCTTACTTTTAAAACTTAATAATATAATAGTAGCTTATATAACTACTAAGGATATATTCCTTAAGGAGGTCCTTTATTAGCTCCTAGAGCTTCTAATTAAAGATACGGGTAATTAGATTATAATAGTACTCTAATATCTAACTAAATACTAATAAGCTCTAAATATTAGGCTACTTAGGATTATATATAAATATAAAAAAAAATTAGGTTTACCCCCTTTTTAGACTATTATTATAGCGTCTTATATTCTCGCTTTTATAATACGTAGGCTTCCTAGTATTATTAATAGGAGGATAGTTACCTTACTACTAATATCTTTAAGTAAGATATCTAGATTAGTACTAAGCCTATCTATTAGGCTAGAGTAGTAGTCCGCTTAAATAGTCTATTAATTCTAATAATACTAATTTAGGTTATTAAGCTCTATTAGACTAACCGCGTCGAGTCGGTACTTCGAACTCGAGTCGGTACCTATATAGGTACTAAGTATCTCGAGTTAGTACCTAGGTAGGTACCGAGTATTAGTACTAAAGTATTAACTCGAATTACTAAGACTTTAGTTTTAGTTATAATATTTTACTAAGACTATAATATTAAGAATACTTTCTAGTAATATAAAAAGGTAATATAATTATTTTATAGTCTATAGTAGATAGCCTATCTATCTAGTTAGAGATCTCTATGATCTCGTACTCGTAATCCTTCTATTCTTTACTATCCTCCTTACTATTATTATACTTACTATTATTATCCTTACTATAACTACTAGTCTTACTAGTATCTTCTAACTCGTACTCCCTATCCTCTTCTTTATCCTCCTTAGTAGTATACTTAGTTTCTTTCCTATTAGTACTAACCTTAATTAAGATACCCTCCTTATCTTAATTCTATTATATAGGGTTAGGTATAACGCGTTCCTTTATATTAAACGCGTTAGCGTACTATTATATAAACGTAGTATAAGCGTTTATAGTATCTAGGTCCTTAGTATCTTTTAACTCCTCTAGACCCCTATAATATATAATCCTTTACTTAATAATTTATAAGATTAGTAGATTAAACCTAGTAAATTTAAGCTTAATAGTATCTATATCTTCCTTAGAAGTATTCTAAAAGTTATATTAATTAGAAGATAGGATTAAACTAAGATTATATATTAATCTCTTCTATAGAACTAGTTATACTATTTATATTCTCTATATAATTTACTAGTTTATTTAGCTTAGCTTATTTCTTAATAGCCTCTTTATTATTTTAAGGCGTAACTCTATCTTAAAATATTCTATTATATAGTATTAGCTATTTAGGAAGTATTATATTACCTAATTATATTACTATAAATCCCTCTCTTACGTCTTTCCTATTTTATAATATCTTTAACTCTTATTACTAGCTCTATATAATCTTCCTTAGAAGCTAACTTCTATATATCTAATTCCTTTAACTTCTTAATCCTTTTTAATATTACTACGCGGTCGTTAGATACTTTTATATATAATAGCTTCTTATTATTATCCTAGTCTTTTACCTATTCTCTACTCGCGATTAATTTAGGATTCTAGTTATAAAGACTTAATATTACTAAAGTATTATATTAGCTTATCTATCTAGTAATACGTTTAGGTAATATAATTAATAATAAATACTTATTATATATTAATAACCTATCTTACTATAACGTCTTATATATATAGAGGTAGGAAGAGTTAGAAAGAAGATTTTAAGAGGTAATTATACCTATAATTATACTACGATTACGCGGAATATTCCGCCTAATATTACTTTACCTTATATTAAAACTTTTAAACCTTATATTCCTTCTTTTATCTACTATTCTATATCTTTAACGACTTTAATAATAGCTTATACTAAGTAGACTTATAATATCCTTTAGTAATATATTCCTTACTCTATATATTAATAGGTAGATAGTATAAACGGCTAATAAAACGCTACGATTACTAGCTAAGAAAGTTAGAGGAATAAAGCCTATATAAGGTAGGAGGGGGAATATATTATTAAGAGGGAAGGGAAAGGTAATATAAAAGGGTAATATATTAAAGCGTAATTAGTTAATCCTTTATAGCTAGTAGTACTTATAAGATAAAAGTATAAGGTTAATATAGGTCTTAAAGCTCTAAGGGAGATAAAATAATACTAAAAGACTATTAATAACCTTATCTTAAAGCTACTATTTAGTTATATTATAAGGGAGGTAATAGTAGATATTATAGGAGTTAGCGTAGATCTATATTAAATCTAAAGTTTAGCTTTAATAGTATTATAAGATATTATAAAAGTATTTATAATATCCTATCTCTTAAGTAAGTATATTACTATTTATTTATTAATATATCTTATAATATAGATTTGAATCTACTTTATATCTACGCTAAATATATTATTATAATAAAGAGGGATCTATAACTTATAAGGGAATTAATAAAGAGCTTTAGTATTATACTATTTAGCGCTTAAGGGTAGTAAGAGTTTTATAATATTAGGAGTAGAGGGTAGGTCTAGGATAATACGGCGCTCCTAGTATTACGGCGCTCTTAGTAAGATAAAGAATTATATTACCTTCTTATATTACCTTTATATTTATACGTAGAAATTAAACCTACTTTATAAAAATACTACCTAATAATTAACTAACTTTAAAATTATAACTATTAATCTATTTATCTTAAGATATCTACTAATTCTAACTTAAAAGGATCTTTACCTCTATTAATACTTTAATTAATATCTTCTTCCCTTTAAAGAATATCCTAGGGCTTAGTAAGAGCTTCTTTAGGGTCTAAACCTATAATATAATTATAATACTTTAGAAGTATTACTTATTCTATAAACTCTAGTTCTAATTATACGCGATCCTATAAATATACTCTTTAAGTAAGATTAAAGACTCTCTTAATACCTATAAATAATATTAGATATAAAAGGATATCCTTAACTATTTATATTAGATTTAGATAAGCTAAAGTATTATCCCTCTAGTACTCCTATATAGGAATATCCTCTAGTAGACTTTTAAAATAAAAGTATTAAATAGCTTTACTTTATAATAAATACCTATATTTTAAATATTAAAGTAGACTTCTCCTTACTTTTATTAAAGGCTATTACTAGTTAGTATAAATTTAGATATATTACTATATTATATTACCTTATTAATATTCTATATATCTTATATATTAGTCCTTCTAATAACCGGTATTATCTTATAATACTTATAAAAGTAGTTAGTAAATTTATTCTTATATATCTCTTTATAAGAGGTTAAAGTATTATTATTATTTAACTCCTCTTATTTATCCTAAGTTTTATATAGACTTAGTTTTATAAAAGGGTCTAGAATATTAGTAAGGTTATATATTAATCTACCTTTACCTTCTATTTTAAAATAATACTTAGTGAGTTTTATTAAGGCTACTTTATAAATATTAATAATACTTACTCTACTAAGTATCATACTATTATATATTATTATTTTAGTATAGCTAAAATAGTTAAAAAGGGCGTTATATAATTAGAACCCTAGATATATACCTATATTTATTATCTAAGAAACTATTAAGGTAAGTTAATAAATAGGATTTAATATATTTTTAAGTAGTAAGATAATTAACTACTTATATCTACTAAGGCTAATCTTATTAATTTTTAGATTAATTATATTTTCGTCTACTTAAGAATTAATAAATTCACGTAGCTAATATATATAATAAAGTATTAGGTAGGTAGAATTCTAATAAATATAAATATCTTATATAAGTTTTCTAGGTCTTCTAATAGAGCTTTCTTATAGCTATTAAAAACTAAGCTTTTATTAAAGAGACGAGTTAATAGCTATTATAAGAGCGCGGATCTATTATAAATATTAGTAAGTATATTACCCGTTTATATTACCTCTATTATATTATACCTTCTTAATAATAGTAGATAGACTTATACTTACTTAGATATCCTTAACTTAAGTATCCTCTAATAATACTACTATATTATTTAAAGCTTCTAAATCTAGGGCTTTAATAAAGTCTTATATTATAAGGTTAAAGATATAAGTTATATAAGGAATAGAGTTCTATAATTCATCCTATTAGATATTATATTAAGTAAGAGATTTCTCTAGTTTATCTTTTAATATTCTATTATTACTAGTATTATCAATAATAACCCTGAAAAGTTTATCTTTAATTCTATAAATAGTTAATATCTTTATTAGTTCTATTATAAGTAAATACCTAAAATAATAGATATTAAGTAGTAAAAAAGTAATAAGATATTCCTAATATTAAAAATTAGTATTAACCTAGTAGACTAGTACTTTAAAATAGGCGACCTTTTAAGGACTAGACTAGGTATCTAGTATAAAAGAAACTTATTAGGGATACTTTAGATCTACTTTAATTTTCGTATATATTCCTTTAAAATCTAAAAAGATTATACTTTATAATTTAGTATAATAGATTAGGGTTAAATCTAGATAGGCTATTAATAATAATTACTAAAACTCTAGTTAATTAATAGTATAGAAAGACTAATTTAAGGTAAGAAAGTATTTATATAATTATTTATTCCACTTCTCTTAAGAAAAGTTAGTAGAAAACCTAGTATTACTTTTCTTCTAATATTATCCTAAAGAATTGGTTTTATATTACTATTTTATATTACTATAGATAACTTACCTAAGTTAAAGAAAGTTCTATTTATAATAATAGATTTAACCGCTTCTATAAATAGTATTTACTTATCTAAATATATTTCTTTATATTAGATATACTTAAATTACTAGTTACTATTAGGTAGTTTAGTAGTTTTTTATACTTCTTATATATAATCTTTAGTAATCCTTCTACTATTAAAGCTAATTAGATAAAGTTATCCTAGATATTAGCTTATTTACCTAATATAGCTTTCTTAAACTAAAGGGGATCTTTAACTTTAGTATTAGACTTTAATTTAATACTTTTACTAATAGTAGTTTACCCCTATTATACTTTAAATTAGACTTTAGAGGCTAAATTCTATTTAATATATTTATTATTCCTTATTAGTACTAATTCTAGGAATTCTTTTCTAATAGACTAAATAGTATTTTAAAGAAGCTCTTTCTTCTAATAAAAGGATTTATTTAATATACCCTAACTAACCTAACTTATAGATTAGCTAGGCCGAATACTACTTAATATAGAATTAAATATAATAAGATTATCTAATTCTAATTTAATATCTTTATTACTAGGTTTTATAGGAGTTAATATAGTATAAGCCCCGTATATATAATAAGGTAGGAGTAATATAAACTAGTAATATAAATATTTACTATACTAGGGAGAATAGATAAAAGATACTAGGAAGATAAAGTTATAAGTATAATAATTATTCTAAATATATATTATAGGGAGACTAGTTTAATTCCTTCTACTATTTTATTAGGGGCTTAGCGTCTTAGTAATACCTTAATAATTTAAGTCGGGTTAACCCGACTCGCTAAGGTATCGAGGCCTTAGCGAGTCGGTACTAATAGCTGGTACCGAGTATTTCAGTCGGTACTAAGACCCTGACCCGAGTATTCGGTCGGTACTAATTCTTAGTACCGAATCCCGACTCGACGGTTAGTCTAAGCTCTATTAATATCTAGATATTAGTAGCCTAATAGCTAAATAGATATCTACTATTAATAGTATAATTAAAGAAATTAGGCTAAATCTAGATATTAATTAGCTAATTATTTAAATTATATTAACTATCCCCTAACTATTATTTAAATAATTTAGAACTATTTATAACTAAGTAGATTTAGGTCTAGAAAATAATTAGGAAAATATATTAAATAGTCTTACCTATATCTATTTTATATAAAATTAATATCTTATTAATTACTAAGACCTACTATAACCCTAAGGTATATACTCGCTAGTAATATAGTAGTTTAGTTCCTACTTAGGGTTACTACCCTCTTCCTACTCTAACTTATTATCACTACTAATTAAGGTATATTAGGTGAGTGTATTAGTAATATAGTTCTATTATAATATATATAATAGATAGTCGCCTAGAAGCTAATAGCCGGCTAATAGGAGGCGGTTATACTATAACTATTTACTAAATAAAAATAGGAGCGGATATTAGAGGGCTATATAGGAAGGATACTAATTAGGGATTAATATAAGGCCCCCCTTAATAGTTTTAATATAGATATCCCGCTTAATCCGGCCTCTTATAATATTATTAGGAGTTATTGTAATATAAGCGACTTCTATAAAGGTAGGGTAATTATAGGTACCTTTATCCTATTATTTAGGATTTAGCTATTAGATATAGACGTTTATAATATTAATAGGATATTATAATTAATCCTCCTTAAGGCGGTTATAGTAGGATTTAAACCCTTAGATATATAGGTTAATAGACTAGAGGGTATACTAAGTAGAAGTAAGAGTATCTTAATTTAAATTATTAAAATATTAATAGTAAACGTCTAGTTACTCCTATATACTATTTAGTATATAGATCTAGGTAAATTTTAGCCTAAGGCTATTATTAATAATAAGAGGATCTATTAGATAATAAATAGACCCTTAGATCTAGAAGGTAGTTTAATTAATATAGGTATTAATATTAGTTATACCCTCGCTAGTAAAGGAGAGATAATTATTATAATTAATAATATTATCTAAAAACTCTTTAATATATATAGTCCTCCTTTATATAGACTATCTATTAATAATAATATTATCTATATTACTAAGTAATATATTAATAAATTATACCCTAAGCTCCGCCTCCTTTTAAGGCCCCTTAGGTAATAAGTCTATATTAGCTAGCTTATATAACTAGTTAGGGGACAGCTAATTATTCTTCTTACTATTATAATATAGCTATTAATTATCCCCTAAGTTACTATATTAATTTTTTTATAATAGTATATTATAATAGAGGTATATATTACCGGTAGTATTAAATAATTTATTAACCTAGTAGAGCTTTATATATCTTATTATATAGGGATTCCTATATATTTAATATCCCTAACCTAGCGTCTAGCCCTAATATATATAGTTCCGCCGTTAGTACGGGCCTTATTAGACGGGAGGTTAGTACTTAGTATTATCCTTTATATTAGCCTCCTGTTAAGTATACTAATAACAGGTACTTTAATTATATTTAGAGGGAGGCTAGGGAGTAAATTCTTAAGGCGGTTCTTTAAAGATTAGGGGGGTAGGTTACTAGGAGTTCCTAGGTAGAATAACTACTTAAATAGTTATATTAGTAAGGGCTATATACTACTAGGGAGTAATACCCTTATTAAGGTAGCTATAAGGGTAAGTACCTAATAGTATTTCTCTAGGGCAAGGTTCTATTAACGTAATATCTCTAGGGTTTACTAGTAGGTTCCTAGATCTAACTTTAGGTCCTAAATTAATCTTCTTTAGGCGTCTAGTATACCTTATACTACTAGTCTTATAAGATTTAACCCTCTTATTAATAGTATTAGGGTATAGCTTAGAAAGAGCTAGGCGCTTAGAAGGTATTAGTAGGGAGCTAAAGGAGCTATATTTAGTATAGGAAGGGCGATAATATATACTTTAAAGATAATTAGTATAGCTTATAAGGCGTAGATTATAGGGGGGAGGAATAATATCTATAATAAGGTGTTAAATAATAAAAATAAGGTAGGAAGAAAAAATTAGTTAGGCTATAAGGATATGCTAAGATATTAGACAGTTGGACTAATATTAGTAGGTAAATCTATTTATTCTAATATATCTTTTAAACTACTATATTAATTTTCGTTATTTCTAAAGCGTTAGATAGCTGAAAGTAAGCTATATAACTTTATTTAAGTAGAAAATATTATAAAGGGTTAGTAGGTAGGTAGGTAGTATATAAAGAGATATTAGACTTTTAATATTCGCGCTAGTCTAAGAAAGGAATCTAGGGGACTTATTAACTAACTAATAAGTAGTAATAAGCTTAGGGTCCTAATTCTAGTATATTATATTATAGTAAGAAGATTATTAGAGCTAGGGTCTATTTCCTAATCCTACTCCTTTATTAAGGATATATTAATATAATTAGTATCTACTCTAAAGTTAATTAATATAATAAATTCTTTTTATAAGCTCTTAAGCTCTACTTATATTATAATAATAAGTTATTATATCTACTTCTTCCCTTATATTATAATAGTAGATATAATTATAGTACGTAGGTTTTTTTTAAATTTAAGCCTTTTTTAGCTAGCTTATTATTAGATATCTTATTAATTATAGGTTTATTAATTATAATATTTATAACTATTAATTTTATACTTTAATAATACTTAATTATATATCCCTTCTTTTAATAATTATAATACTTAATAGTAGAAAGGCTAGGTTTAAGCCTTTAAAGAAGGTATAATAATACCCTAATAGCGCCCCGCCCTTCTTACTTTATATATAAGCTATTATCTCTTTACCCTTAGAAATTTCCTCTTCCTCTTTAAGGATATTAACCCCTAGTAGGAGTATTATCCCTTTAATCTTTATATATAAGTAGTATTA
>JAABUV010000560.1_pt1 | contig 56014 bp, 45 predicted proteins | sample 5559971 | NCBI WGS metagenome assembly JAABUV01 (sample SAMN10711881, study PRJNA513362) | rock metagenome | isolation source: Antarctica rocks | place: Antarctica: Victoria Land, Knobhead nord | collected 2015-12-19 | reverse complement strand
GGCCGTCGGCGGCGCCGCGCGGTATCGTTCGCTCGACATGATCGAGCGGAAGGCCATCAAGATCGCGGCGCACCTGCTGGAGGCCGCGCCCGAAGATGTCGCCTTCGAGGAGGGGCGCTTCGGCGTCAAGGGCGTGCCGGACCGTGTCGTGACGCTGGCCGCGATCGCCGCTGCCGCCTACGGCGAAGAGTTGCCCGACGACATCGAGACCGGCTTGGAGTCGACCGACTACTTCCGGCCCGCGAACACCACCTATCCTTTTGGGGCCGACGTGGTGACGGTCGAGGTCGCGGAGGAGACGGGCGAAGTCACGCTGCGCTCCTACGTGGCGATCGACGACTGCGGCCGCGTGATCAGCCCGCTGCTCGTCGACGGGCAGGTCCACGGCGGCCTGGCCCAAGGCATCGCGCAGGCGCTCTACGAGGAGGTCGTCTACGACGAGGCCGGCCAGCTCATGACGGGCTCGCTGATGGACTACGCCGTGCCGCGCGCCGAATTCTTCCCCCCTTTCGTCAACGCGCGCACCGAAACGCCGACGCACCTCAACCCGCTGGGGGCCAAGGGCATCGGCGAGCTCGCCACGATCGGTTCGACGCCGGCCGTCGTCAACGCCGTGCTCGACGCGCTGGCCCCGCTCGGCGTCAAACATCTCGATATGCCGCTACGCCCCGAGCGCGTCTGGCGCGCCATCCGGGACGCCCGCGCCGCCGCTGATGGCCGCTAGCCCAGATTATGCACCACGGAGACACGGAGGCACGGAGAGAGCAGAAAAGGGGTCAACGTCCCTGGTCTGCCGCCCGGCAGGGCTCCCTGCTGTCCGACAACATCTCCGTGTCTCCGTGTCTCCGTGGTGCAACAGGTGGTCATGACTAATGCAGGCTAACTCTGTCGTGCGCCTGGGCCTGATCGGGTCGGGGCGTATGGCGCACACGCGCGTCACCAACATCGCCGCGTCGCCACGGGCGCGTCTAGTTGCCGTGACGTCCCACAACGCCGACACGGGATCGGCGCTGGCGTCCGAGCAGAGTTGCGCATTCGTCGCGTCGACGGATGAGTTGCTGGCGCGGGACGACCTTGACGCGGTGATCGTGGCCACGCGCAACGACGCGCACGGCGCTTTGACGCTGGACAGCCTGCGCGCCGGTAAGCACACCCTGGTCGAATATCCGCTGTCGCTCGACGCGGATCAGGCTGACGAAGCCGTTCAAGAAGCCGCGCGGCGGCGACTGGCGCTGCACGCCGGCTACGACCAGCAGTGGCGCGGTCCCCACGCGGCGGTGCGCGACCTAATACGCCGCGATGGTCCGCCCTTGGAGATCGCGGTGCGGGTCGCGTGGGCCGGCGGGGGGCGCCGTTCGCCCTTCCGCAACGTGGACCTTGGCGGCGCGCCAGCGCTGGTGAAATCGTACTACCTGTACGCGCTGCTGGACTGGCTGGGTCCGCCGCTAGCCCACCGAGGCGCGGCGCGCTACGCCGGTCTGGACACGGAGGGGTACTACGACGCCGCGGTCCAGCACATCGCGTTGGAGTACCCGGACACGCTGGCGCGCGTCGCCTGGGTCGTCGGCCCCGACGCGGGTAGTAGGCGTAAAGTCGACATCGCGCTGACGTGGCCGGCGCACAGCGTGACGAGCGACGGGCAGGACCTTACACGGCACGACGCGTCGGGCGAAACGCCGCTACCCATCGCCCATGCGCCGTGGGATGAGGCTACGTGTCGTGGCCTCGAGCGCTTCATCGACGCCGTCCTTGACGGCACGGCCGCCTCCCCCCAGACGAATGTCGCGCTGGCCGCCGCCACGGTGCGCTTGGGCGCCGCCACCTAACAAAGATGACAGGTTAGCTCTCGGTATCATCGCCGAGCCGCTCGGCGAGGTTGAAGCTCGCGGGCCAGTCGCGGCGCGCATCGATCACCCACACGATCTCTACCACGTTACGCACACGGTAGATGATGATGTAGGGCAGGCCGGGAACAACGCGCTCCCGCGTATCGAGCACGACGCCGGCACGACCAAGGCCGGGGTGCTGCCCCAAGGTCTGCGCGGTATGCCGGATACGTCGTGCAACCTCTTTCGCGGCGGCCGGGCGATCTTTCGCAATCCAGCGCCCGATCTCTCGTACGTCGGCGCGGGCGGCGGCGAGCCAGTGGACCCGCATTAGCTCACGGCGCGGGCTGGTGTCTCTCCCGCGTCGTCGTCAGCCTCTAGGCCAAACTCGGCCCATAGCTCGTCCATCTCCGCATCGGTGGCGAAGTTGCCCGCGTCGGCCTGGCGTAGCCGGTCCTCAATCATGGCGATCTGCCAGCGTTGGGTTGCGATGAGGCGCGTTATGGCCTCATGAACAAGGGTGTTCCGGTTCCGGCCCGTCGAGCGGGCCAGCGCCTCTAGGTCGTGTCGTACCGTTTGCGGGATGCGCACGGTTATCGTGGTGGTTGGTTCTACTGTGGCGGTCATAAATGCCCCTCCTGTGTACAAGCGGGTGACGAGAGTACACACACATGATACTCTATGCGGCAAGAGCAGGAAAAGTACCTATGTGGATAGGTTCTCATAAGGGTGGGGTTAAAGAGATGACGCTTCTGGTGCTCGCCTACCCCGAACTGGAGCCGGCTGATCGCGCCTGGATCGAGCGCATCCGGGCTGAACACGACCCGCGCCACATCGCCGTCGCGGCGCACGTCACGCTCGTGTTCCCCGTCGCCGGCATGGACCCTGACACGCTCATCGCCGACGTGGCACGACAGGCCAGCGGGGTCGCGCCCATCCCGTTCGTGCTGCGCTCCGCGCTCCCGTTCAAGGACGTCACGGGCAGGGGGACGGACGTCTTCCTCGTACCGGACGAGGGCTTCGGCGCGTTGGTCCGGCTGCACGACCGCCTCTACGCCGGAGCGCTGGCGTCCGCGCTACGCCTGGATATCCCATCCATCCCCCATATCACGATCGGACGCTCCGACGACCCGACCCTGTGCAAGCGGCTCGCCGATGATCTCAACGCCCAACCGTTCGCCATCCATGGCCGCGTCACGGCGCTTGATGTCGTGCTGCGCGCGGAACAAGCCGTGCGTACGATCGCGCGATTGCCGCTTACCCGGCCGTGACGCGGCGCCCGGCGGCAGCCCATTGCGTGAGCGGCGACCGCGAGGATGCCACGGGTATCAATCCAGTCGTGCGCGCCGCGCTGAAAGGGTGGGACCCACGCAGCGGGGGCGCGGTAGGAAATATGGGCTAATCCTCCCCGGACTGGCCCGAATGGGTACTGCCTGGGGCGCTGTCTTCGCGTATGATCGTCCTACAGCCTGTTGATGAACGGCCTCCGCCGATGCTCGATACTTCTCGGAGCCGCTACACGTTGAAAGGATCGCATACGATGTCTGTATTGACCCCCGAACGCTCCCTGCCCGCCATGCTCGGCGCCGCCGTCTTTAGCGCCGGCCTGCTGGCCAGCCTGTTTGGCGCCCCCCACCACGCCCACGCGGCGATAGGCTGCCGCACTGACCCAATTGTGACTCTCTCCAACGGGCTAGTCGTCCAATTGAGCGCCACCGTCTACGATAATCCGTCCGACATCAACGCCGTCACTTACACCTTGCACGCGCCGGCCGGGACGAGCGTCGTCAACGTCGTATACCCCGTCGATCCAAATAACATCCCCCAGACGTTCAACTTTTATGCCGATAACCCGGCCGGGACCTGGGACAGCTACACGTACGTCGACACCAAGACGACCGGCGTCAGCGTGACGGCGACCGCGGAGGTGAACAATCTGGCGGTCTTCTCGGCCAACGGTACCGACCACCAGAACGTGCAGATACACGTCCAGCAGGACGGCCAGGGTGGTCCGGGTGGTCCGGGCAGCGGGGACGACAATGGCGGTAACAAAAGGCATGGGAAATAAACGGCCAAAGGGATATAGGGATGATGGGACGTAGGGCCACGCGCGCAGGCATCCGCGTGGCCGCGTGGCCGCGACGACGACAAGCGTCGCCATACGCCGGGAGCGGGCAGGCATGACGGCGCCGCGACATGCGCTCGTGAGCGCCGCGCGACGGCTGCTGCCGCAACCGGGTGTGGGCGTGGTCACGGCCACACTCGCCATCCTCGCCCTGCTGGCCGCGTGGCGCCGGGCGGGGGGATACCCACCCGGCGCGTCCCTCCCCGCGTGCGGCCTGGCGCTGGGCCTGGCCGGCGCGGTGGTGGTGACCTACCAATATCCTATCCACGTCCGCCACCAGACCAAGGTATCCTTGTGCACCGTGGCCTACTACTTGCTCGCTGTGCTTACGCCCCCGCCCCTCGCCGCGCTGGCCGCGGGGCTGGGCGCGCTGGCCGGCGAGTTGTCGCGGCGGCCGACCAGCGGCGTCTATCTCAGCGATATCGCCACGGAGTCAGGGCGACGGGTGCTGCTGGCGCTGGCCGGCGCCGTCGTCGCGCACATGGGAAGCGATGCTTTGCCGGCGCCCGGCGCCCTCATCGGCGCCGCCCTCGTCCTGGCCCTGCTCGACGCCGTGTCCCTACCGTTGGTGGTCGCGCCGATGTGTGGCGAGCCGCCGTTGCGCGTCCTCGTGGCCGCGGCGCGCGCGGGCGTGCCGGCCGAGGGCGTGCAATACGCGGTCGGCCTACTCGGCGCGCTGGCCGCGCTGCACTATCCGTGGGCAGTGCTGCTGTTGGTCGTGCCGGGGGCGCTGGTATACATGGCCTTCAAGGTCATGAAAGAGATGCACGAGGGCACACGCCAACTGCTGGAGAACATGGCCGACGCGGTGGACCTGCGCGATCAGTACACAGGGGGGCATTCGCGGCGCGTCACGGACTACAGCGTGGTTATCCTGAAGGAGTTGGGGCTCAACGGCCCCGAGGTCGACTTGATCCGGGCGGCGGCGCGCGTGCACGACATCGGCAAGATCGGCATCCCCGACGCGATCCTGCACAAGCCGGAGCGGCTGACCGACGAGGAGCGTGCGGTGATGGAGGAGCATCCCGTCCACGGCGAGACGTTGCTCAAACGCTACGCCGATTTCGCGCGTGGGGTCGAAATCGTGCGGCATCACCATGAGAGTTGGGATGGCACGGGGTACCCGGACCGGCTCAAAGGGGCCGATATCCCATTCGGCGCCCGCGTGGTCGCGGTGGCCGACAGCTTCGACGCGATGACCAGCGACCGGCCCTACCGGCGCGGCATGCCCATGCATAAGGCGGCTACTATCCTGCGCGAAGGGCGCGGCCGGCAATGGGACGCGGCGCTCGTCGACGCCTTCCTGCGCGGCATCGCCCCTCAGCTCGAACAGCCCGCGCCAATGCCCGTGCGCCTCTCCCCTCCCCCGCCGCATCCGAGCCTGAAGCAGGCGTCGCGTGATCGTCAAAGAAGGCTTTTATTTGCCACTGCACGCCCAGAGTTGTTCAACCTCCGCGCGGCCGGCCACGATCTCTTTCATAATCTGCTTGTGTTCGTCATCGATCGGCAAACTCGACGCCTGGAACGCTTGGCGGGCCTGCTCGTCGTCGTCGACATCCATCGCGTAGAGCAAAACCGGGCCGTCTTTGAAGGGGAGGAGGTAGACAGCCTCGTAGCGCGTCCCTTCGCGCTCAAAAGTCTCCAGCACCTCGTCTTTACGCCGCGCGAGCTCATCCATCCACCAACGCAGGCGCTCGATCTTGTCCTCGCGCACCCGAAAAAAAGCTAGACGTACCATTGGATTCCCCCATCCTCACACGCGCCCAAGCTTACTCCACACCCGCCCCTACAGGTGTGGCACGCGCGCCCTCGCCCTGCCCCTCGTCCGCGGGCTTGTCGTGCCCATTCTGGGTGGTGACGTGCGTGTAGATCTGCGTCGTGGCGATACTGGAGTGACCCAGCAACTCCTGCACCGAGCGCAGGTCGGCGCCGTCGTTGAGCCGGTGCGTGGCGAACGAGTGGCGCAGCGTGTGCGGCGTCATCTTGTCGATGCCCGCACTCTTGGCATAGCCCTTGATGATGAGCCAGAAGCCTTGGCGCGTCAGCCGCTCACCATGGTGGTTGAGGAACAGCGCCGCCGAGTCCCGCGCGCCCAGCAGGGCCACGCGCGCCTCGTACAGATAGCCGTCCAGGGCCTCGCGCGCCTCGTCGTTGACCGGGATGTCGCGCCGCTTACCGCCCTTGCCCGCGCAGCGCACCGTGTGCGCCGCGACATCGAGGTCGATCACGTCGAGCGACACAAGCTCGGTCACGCGCATACCGGTCGCGTAGAGCAGGTGCAGCATCGCCTTATCGCGCCGGATCGTGGGGGACGACCCGTTGAGCTGGGCCAGCAAGCGGTCGATTTCGTCGACCGAGGCGGCCTTGGGCAGATACTTGCTGACGCGCGGCGAGTCGATGCCCTCGGTCGGGTCGACCTCGATCAGCCCCTCGCGCCGCAAGTAGTGGCAAAACGATTTCACCGCGGCGATCTTGCGCGCTATCGTGGTGGGAGCGTACTCGCGCTCACGCAGGTGCAGGATGAAGGCGATCACCGTGCCGCGCTCTATTAGGTCAAGCTGGACCGGCCCGGCATGTAGGAACTCGGCGAGCTGCGCTAGGTCGTTCTGGTAGGCGCTCACCGTGTTGTCGGAGAAGCCGCGCTCGACGCGCAGATGAACGATGAAATCCGGGGCGCGCTCGATCATAGCGCCGCCTGTCGTGCCGTCGTCGCACGCGACGACCGTGCGTTGTAGACCTCTAACCCCGCGGCAAGCGCCTGTACGGCGCGCGCGAGGCGCTCCTCGCTGAGCACGAAAGCCAAACGCACCTCGCTCCGCCCATGGCCCGGCGTGACGTAGAAATCTTTCAGCGGCGTGATCATGACCGTTTCGCCCTCAAACGCGAAGCTCTCCAGCATCCAGCGCGCGAAATCCTCGCTGTCGGCGACAGGCAGGCTCAAGATACTGTAAAAGGCCCCGTGCGGCCGGCTCCCCGTGACACCGGGCACGCCGGCGAGCGCGGCCAGCACGACATCGCGCCGCCGCTCGTACTCCCCCGCCAGCGTTGCCGTGTAGCTCAGGGGGTCAGTGAGCAAGGGGACGAGCGCAAGCTGCTCAACTGTCGCGGCGGCGAGGCGCGCCTGCGCGAAGCGCAGCACAGCGCTCATGATCTCCCTGTTGGCCGAGCAGAGGCAGCCAATGCGCGCGCCACAGGCGTTGAAGCGCTTGGACACGCTATCGACCAGGATCGTGCGCTCCATCGCCCCTGGGATCGAGAGGACCGAGGTCTGCGGCAGCCCATCGAACACGAGCTCGCGGTAGACCTCGTCGACGATCAGGAAGATGCCGCGCCGCTCGGCGACATCCAGCAGCACACGCAGGTCCCGCTCGCCGTAGACGGCGCCGGTCGGGTTGTTGGGATTGCACAGCAGGATCGCGCGCGTACGCTCGGTCACGGCCGCCGCGATGACGTCGGCCGGCGGCAACGCGTACCCGTCCGACGCGTCCAGCATGAGCGCGCGCAGCTTAATATCGGCAAACGTGGCGAAGCCGTAGTAGTTGGTGTAGGAAGGGTCGAACACGAGGATATCATCGCCCGCGTCGGCGACAGCCATCATGGCGAAGACGAGCGCCTCGGAGCCGCCAATCGTCACCAGGAGTTGTTCCTCCGGCACAGCGACCCGGCAAGCCTGCTTGTAGTAGGCGGCCCAGGCGCGCACGGTCTCGCGCAGCCCCTGGGACGGCGCGTAGGCGATAGTCTGCTGATCGTAGCCCGCGACGGCGGCGCGGATCGGCGCGGGCGTGGCGAAATCGGGCTGCCCGATATTCAGGTGATGGACATGGACGCCGCGCGCCTTGGCCCCATCGGCGTAGGGTGTGAGCCTGCGGATAGGCGAGGCCGGCGCCGTGCGCCCGCGTGTCGAAGCAACGGGCAAGCGGGTGGTTGCGGTGATCGTCACGCGCGCTCCTTATCGGTGAATGGCTGCTGTGGCCGGGGCCTGGCACCCCTATCGTGGTGGGGCGTACGATAGTTATGGTAAAGCTCACTCCACTAGGTGTCAAGGCGGCTGTGCTCTTTAGGCCCCTCACCCCCAACCCCTCTCCCGTGCGCGGGAGAGGGGGGCCGCCTATCGTGTGCCGTCCCGTCTCCCCTCGCCCTGTCGTGTGCCGTCCCATCTCCCCTCGCCCGCGCACGGGAGAGGGGCTGGGGGTGAGGGGGATGCGGTAATAGGCGCGGCGTCGTACAATACTGTCATGCGACGCCCCCTACGCCTATACGCCCTATTCGCCCTATTCGCCCTCCTGCTCGTCGTCATGCGGTTACCCGCGTACGTCACGGCCAATGAAGGCATACGGCCACAGTGGGTCGCCGCGTGGACGGCGTCGTCACAGGGGCCATTCCCGGCGGGATATACGTTCGATGAACCGTCGCTCAACACGGCCTTTAGGGGAGCGGTCGCCGCCGACCAGACGCTGCGCCTGATCGTGCGCGGCGCGGCGGGCGGTTCGCTCGTCCGCGTGCGGCTGTCCAACGTCTTCGGCGCGCGTCCACTGATCATCGGCGCGGCCTACGTCGGGCTGCGCCTGTACGGCTCGGCCCTCGTGCCCGGCTCGAACCGGCGCTTGACGTTCGACAAACGCCCCACGGTCGTTATCCCGGCCGGCCGTGAGGTGTACAGCGACCCGGCGCCACTCGATGTCCCGGCCGAGCGCGACCTAGCCGTCAGCCTGTACCTCCCGTCGCGCACCCCGGCCATGACGTGGCACGCGTCCTCCTTCACCACCTCGTATAGCACGGCGCAAGGGATGGGCGATTACGCGGCCGAAGAGGACGGTACCTCCTTCGCGTACACGATGACGTCGTGGTTCTGGCTCGACGGCGTCGATGTCTATTCCGCGGATACCGCCGGCGCCGTGGTGGCGCTCGGCGATTCGATCACGGACGGCTGGGTCTCCACGGTCAATGGGGACAACCGCTGGCCGGACGTCCTGACGCAGCGGCTGCTGGAGGCACCGCCCGCCCACAGGCTATCGGTCGTCGACGCGGGCATCGCCGGGAACACGATCGAGCCCTCGCGCATCCCCTGCGCGATCTGCGGGCCACCGGCGGTCGCGCGCCTAACGCGCGACGTACTGCAACAGGCCGGCGTCCGCGCCGTCATCCTTTTCGAGGGTACCAACGATCTCGGGCACGGCGCGGACGCCGCGTCCGTGATCGCCGGCCTGCGCGCCATCGCGGCGCGGGTCCACGCGCGTGGCCTGCCCATCTTCGCGGCCACCATCCTACCTGATGGCGGGAATAATAAGTATATGCCGCTGCAGCGGCGCCGGGACCGCCCTGGCGCCCATGGGCGCGCCCATGAGAAGAAAGTGGACCCCGTCGCGCGCGAACGCGCCCGTGAAGAGGTCAACACCTTCATCAGGACGAGCGGGACCTTCGACGGGGTCATCGACCTGGACGCGCTGTTGCGCGATCCGCGGGACCCACAACGGCTCGACCCGCGCTACGACTGGGGCGATCACCTGCACCCCAATGCGTTGGGGCTACAACTCATCGGGGATGCGATGCCGATCAACGCGCTGGAGCAGAGCGTGTATCGTCGTGAGCAACTGGCAAGAGCGAGGCCTCGCTCCGCGCCGCTTCCCCCCTACGAGCGATACGTTGGATTGCTCGCCGCGCTGGCTGCTCGATAAAATAGTGGGCCAGGAGCGCCGCCGCGACGCTGACGACCAGGAAGAGCGCGAAGTAGACGTAGTCGCGCGCGTCGGGCGCGATCGCGCGCGTGACCACCGCTTTCGGGAAGAAGCGCGACAGCCAGTCGTGGACCGGCCACTGCAGCAGATAGAGGGCGTAGCTGGCCTCGCCCAGCACGACGAGAGCCGGCCAACTAAAGACCGCGGCCAGCGGCCCTTTGCCGAAGGCGACGCTGTAGATGAGCAGCGCGAACAGCGGATCGAGCACGACCTGGTTGACCAACGCCACGGGTAGCGGCCCGATGCCCCATACGATGACGATGCCCAGGGCCGCGACGACAGACAGCACGGCCGGATTCAACCGGGACGACCAGCCCGTCTCGCCGCCGTTTCGCATCACGAAGATGCGCGCGACGGCGGCGCCCAGGAAGAACTCCGGGAGCCGCGGCAGCGGGCCGTCATAGAGGATGCGCAGCCAATGGTGGCTATACCACGGGCCGTGCTGCCCGCGATCGGGATTGATGATGACGTACCCCACCACGATGAGGGCGCTAATGGCCCAGAACCCGAGCGCGGCCATGGGCGCATAACGGCGACGCAGCCGACCCACCAGAGGAACGAGCAGCGGGAAGACGACGTAGAAAAAGGCCTCGGCGGAGAGGGACCACGACGGCGGGTTCCAGGTCGGCGGATAGGGCAGCCACGCCTGCAGGAAGACGGGCGACAACACGAGCACGGGGAAGAAATGGCCGTGCTGGAAAACCGCGACGTTGACCGCTCCCCAGCCTATGTAGGGGAGGAAGGCCAGCAGCAGCGTGAAGAGGTAGATGGGGTAGATACGCGCGACGCGCGCCCAGTAGAAGCGCGCACGCGTCCCACGCAAACGTCCATCCGGCTCGAGATAGCTGTAGGTCAGGATAAAACCCGACAGCACAAAAAAGAAGCTGACGCTCGTGAACCCGCTGGCCACGACACGGTGGACGAGCGCCGCGGCCGTGTGCGCGACGCCGGACTCGGCGGGGACGCGTATGTACAGGAAGTGGAACATTACGACGAGTACGGCGGCGGCGATGCGCAGCCCCGTCAGCGCCGGCAGCACACGGGGGCGTGGGCGAGGCCGCCCGGCTTTGGATGGCGCGCGTCCCACCCGCTTCTCCGCGAACGCTACCATCGGCCGCGTACTTCCCAACAGACGGAACATCGGCCGTCCGAGACTTGCCTACAGATGGATAGGGCGTTCACTGCTACTTCTCCTACAAAGCTCGTGCATTATCCGCTGGACGGAGGGGACACATCGCTGCGTAGGGGCGTATGGTTATACGCCCGGTGGTCTGCGTAGGGGCGTATAACCATACGCCCCTACGATAATTCACGAGCCCTGACTTCTCCCAGACGACGATGGCGCCATGTTCCGCCTGTGTATATGCAGGAAGTAGGCCAACGGCCGGCCCGCTGTCGTCTTCGGGGGCGACCACGAGCCGCCGGCTAGTCAGACATAGCCCTTTGAAAGGGTCCCTGCGCCAGCACTTCGGGCGGGACCGCGACGCCGCCGAGGCGTACATCGGGCTTGGCTCTGCCGTGGAAATCGCTACCCCCCGTCCACCACAGGCCCTGCTCCGCCGCCAGGTCGCGCAGGTAGCGGGTGGCCGCCGCGTCGTGCTCGCTGTGGTACACCTCCAGCCCCGTGAGCCCGGCAGCGCGCAGCGCGGGGAGCAGCGTAACGAGCTCGCGGCGCGACAGCGAGAGCAAGGGGTGCGCCAGCGCGACCGCGCCGCTGGCGTCACGCGCCAGGCCGGCGGCCTCGGCCACGGTCAGCCGCGCCGACGGCAGGTAGGCCGGGCTGCCATTGCCAATATAGCGGGCGAAAGCGTCGCCGGTATCGCGCGCATAACCGGCATCGACCAGCGCGTGCGCCACATGCGGCCGCCCCACCGTGCCCCGCGCCAGCGCGGCGACCTGCTCCCATTGCACGGCCACGCCGAGCCCGCGCAGCAACTCCAGCATATCCCGTACGCGCTCCTCGCGCAGCGCCGCCAATGCGTGCAGACGCGCCGTCAATGTCCCATCCGCCGGGTCGATGCCGTAGGCGAGCAGGTGCAGCCCATGCCACTGATGCGTGGCGGCCAGCTCAACCCCGGCCAGCACGCGCAGGTCTGTCCCCGCCGCGGCCTCCCGCGCCGGCGCGATCCCCGCCACCGTGCCGTGGTCGGTGATGGCGATGACGTCGACCCCGTCGCGCAGCGCCGCTTGCACGAGCTCGGCCGGCGTGAGCGTGCCGTCCGAGGCCGTCGTGTGCGTGTGCAGATCTATCGTCATCACGCGTTCAGCCGGCGGTCCGAGGCGGCGTGACAAAGACGAGATCGAGCGGTAATTCGAAGCCAGGCAGCAACGCGTCGTCGCGCAGAGCCTCGCCCCAGCGCACGATGCGCATGGCGCCAGCGGCGTCGTGGACGTAGACGGCGCGCTGCCGCGGGTACACGTACCAGACGCGGCGCGCCCCACCCGCCAGGTAGTCCTGAACCTTCTCGGCCACATCATCGGCGCGGTCGGTCACGCTGACCACCTCGATGACGAGGTGGGGGACCGCCGGGAAGTACTCGTCTTCTTCCCACGACACGGACGCCAACTGCGCGGCCGGGACGTAGGCGCCATCGGCCCCGCGGATCTGACTGGGGTCGTCGGGCAGGAAGAAGCGCAGGCCGAATTCGCCGACGGCCGCGAATCCAACGAAGCGGCTACGCGCCTCGAGGCCCTGGCGCGGCTCCCATCCCATTGCACGCGCCTTATCATCCAGATAACGACCGATTGCTTCGACGATAGCCGCCTCTATCCATCCGTGGCGCCCTTTCGACGGCGGCATAACGCGCACCTCCCCTCGCACCAACTCATGCTTATTGCCGTCGTCGGGCAGTGCCTCGAACTCGGCCACACTCACCCGCTGCCGCTGTTGCACAACCATATCCATCCTCCGCCTGTCACATTCCCACTTACTCATATTGTGACACTCCCACGCCTACAGGGCGTGGGCTTCGCGCCGTGGCGCGCTAGGTCCGCTGTGTCCGAGCGCACTATCCGGCTCGCGCCGGAATACTTTGACGGGCCGTACATACACGACCTCCGTGGCCAGGGATTGCCCGATCCGCATCTCCTCATGTTGGCCGATGCACAGGATATTCGTACTGCCCACCACATCGCGTGGGGCGACTATCCCGCACGCCCGGCAGCGATACACGCGCCGGCACGTCTGCCGCGCCCCGCAGTGGGGGCACGTCTGAGAACTATACTGCTCATCAACCTGAATGGCGCCGCTCGTCTTATAGTCGAGCTGCCGCGCGATCTTGCCGTTGCTGGCTTGGCTGACCTGCTGCGCCCACACGCCGTTCATCTTGCGAGCTGCATCGTTGAACGGCTTGCCGACATAGCAGGTCGCGCCGGGGAACTCTTGGGCGACGCGGTGCGTGGCCTTGTGGATCAGGTCGTTCATGCGACATCGCGCCTTGGCGAGCATCTGCTTCTTGCGCCGCTGGACGCGCCGCCACCGACGCGACCCCTTGACCAGCGTGGATTGCTTGCTCAGCGCCGACGCCAGCCGCTTGTTGCGCCACTGCACGGTCGCCTTGGCCTCGCGCCCGCTGATGAGCACGGCCTTCTTGCCGTCCGTGGCCGCGACCAGCGTATTCACACCGAGGTCCACGCCCACAACCGTCCGCTGATGCCGCGCCTCAGCGGGGATCTCGCAGGTCAGCAGGACGTGGCCCAGACACAGGCGCGCCTCCATCAAGCGACCGGGCAAGGGACGGCCGGCGGGCAAGGGGATGCGCAGCGTGCCGCTCGTGCCGTTGGGCAGGACCAAACGGTTGCCCCTGATGCGGGCATCCTGGTTGGTGTACAGCACATCGCGGTAGCGCGGGCGCTTCCAGGGATAGCGCGCCTCGTCGTGGCCGTTCTTCCTGAGGTGGCGCGTGGCGTCCACCGCCGCGATGAACTCCCCGATGATCTGCTGCGTCGCTTGCGCCGACAGGCCGGGGTAGCGCCCTTTGGCCCATCGCTGGAAACGGGCCTTGGACGGCCAGCGCCAGTTCAGGCGCCGCAGGCGATGATGCCGCGCCACGAGGTCGCCCCATAGCCGCGCCGCCTCTGTGCGCGCCGCCGTGTACGTCGCCCATTGCGTCGGTCTATCTGGCATCCACTTAATTTCTACTGTACGGTATCCCATATCTATAGTATAGCCTATCGCACGATAGGAAGCAAGCTAGAGCGGGGACAGCCCCTATACCCCAAGGCTAAAGCTCTTGGGCTCTACGGGCTAACTCTGTAGAAGCAAACCACCCAATAGTTCTATCCGCGTTCCAAGCACGATGCCCTACGGCCCCGTATACTTGTTGTGCAATGCTGTGACGGCTACCGTCTATCATCAAAGACATGGTTCAGCCCACGCGTGGGGCGGCTTGACAGTGTTGCGCCTCCAGCAGGCACAACACTGTCAAGTCCGGTTGAACCATGTCAAAGGTATAGAAGGCATATCTAAGGAAGCGGAATAAAGGAGGAGTGGTGCATAGGGCAGGACGGCGTTGGCGGCTCTCGGACCTGGCGCTCGTGGGTGTGGCCTCGTTCGCCATGCAGGGCGGCCTCGCCGCGTACGGCGCGCTCATCAACCCCTTCGTCGTCATTGACCTGCACCTCGGCGCGCAGGCCCTGGGCGGCCTGGAATCGCTGCGCGAAGTGCCGGGCTTCCTGACCGTCGTCCTGGCCGCCGTGACGGTGCGCTTCCGCGAGGCGCGCCTCGCCGTCGCCGCGCTCCTGCTGATGGGCGTCGGTCTCGCCGCCACCGCCGGAGCGCACACCTGGGTCTACCTCGTCGCGGCGGGCATGGTCTGGAGCGTCGGCTTCCACCTCTTTGCCCCCCTGAACAATGGGTTGGCGCTGACCGCGGCCGACGCGGGGCAAGAGGGACGCGCGCTCGGCTTCATCGGCGGAATCGGCGCGGTAGGCGGCATCGCCGCCCTGCTCATGATCCGGGTCGTCGTCGGCCCGCTGGGGCGCGGCGGCGCCTTTATCCCGGCCGGTCTACTCGTGCTCGTCGGCGCCGTCGCACTGCTCTTCATGAGCCGCACCAAGGTGGTGAAGCGTCCGCGCCTGCTGGTGCGCCGCCGCTACGGCGTCTACTACGCGCTGACGCTGCTCGACGGCAGCCGCCGCCAGATATTCTCGACGTTCGCCGTGTTCCTACTGGCCCAGAACTACCACCTCGACGTGGATCAGCTCGTGCCGCTGCTCATCTTCAACGGGATCGTCACCGCGGTCGCCACCCCGTACATCGGCCGCCTGATCGACCGCTTTGGCGAGCGCCGCATGCTCACGCTCAACTACGCCTGCCTAATCCCGCTCTTCGCCGGCTACGCGCTCATACACAACCTGCTGGCGCTTGGCGTGCTGTACTGCATCGACAACGTCTTCTTCTCGTTCGGCCTGGGCATCAACAGCTATCTCAGCCGCATCGCGCCGCCGGAGGACGTCACGCCGAGCCTCGTGACGGGCTCGACGGTCAACCACATCGCGGCGGTCGGCGTGCCGATCGTGGGCGGTATATTGTGGGCCAGAATTGGCTACGAAGTCACCTTCCTGGCGGGGGCGGCGACGTGCCTGCTCTCCGTCTTCGCCGCGCTGGCCATTCGTCCCGCCGACCTCGCGGCGCCGCATCCCACGCTCGAGGCGATGGAGGAGCAGGGACAGCTACCCGTCACCGTGCTCGGCCACACCGAGGGCGCGGTCGCCATCGCGGCGGAGGACAGCCTGAGCGGGGACGGGCAGGCGGCCAAGTGATGGACGACGGGATCGAGGCATAGCGATGGACGACGTATGCGCCTAGCGGACAGCGACGACCACGACCACGACGCCCAAGCCAGCGCGCGGATACGGGCGACGGGCGACGGGCGACGGGCGACAGAACCAGAGCACGCCCGGCCAAAGCACGCGAAGCCTCGGTCGGGACGGCGGGCGCGCCGGCTGCTGGCCGTCTTCGCCTTCGTCGTCTGCCTGCTCGGCGTCATCGGCGTGCTCGCCGCGCCAGCCGTCGCCCCTCGCCCCTCGCCCCTCGCCCGTCGCCCGTCGCCCGTCGCCCGTCGCCCGTCGCCCGTCGCGTCCACCTCGCACGACGCGGCCGGCGCGTTCGCGCTTCCCGATGCGCTGCCCCGATTGTGCTCGGCCTGCCTCCCAGCCGCGGCTCCGTGGACCGCGCCGGGCGTTTCGCCGATCGTGGACGCGGCGGGAAACGCGCCCCACGTCGATCCCCGCCAGGTCGCCGCCGCCACCAACGACCCGCCGCCCGACCGCCGCTTCGGCGTGGTTCAGGCCTTCAGCGCGCCGTACGCCGCCTCCTACGCGGGGATCGGCTGGGAGCGTGTCAACTTCGACTGGTGCGCCCTACAGCCGGACGGCCCCCACGGGTGGAACCGCGCCGCGGTGTCGGGCGCCATGATCAACGACGAGATCGCGCACGGACGCGAGATCGTCGGCATCATCGGCTGCCGCCCCCCTTGGGCCGCGGGTCCCCACGGGTTGCCCAGCGGACTGTACCTGGCGCCCGACGACCCGCGCAACAGCTGGGGCGCGTTCGTGGCCGAACTCGCGCGCCGCTACCGCGGCCGCGTGCGCCACTGGATCATCTGGAACGAGCCAGACGTGTGGGACGCGCACATCGCCGGCTACACCTGGCCCGGCACGGTGGCCGACTTTGCACAACTGCAGCGCGTGGCCTACCTACAGATCAAGCGCGTCGACCCCGCGCTAGTCGTGCACCTCGCCGCCACCACCTACTGGTGGGACGCCGCCTACGGGCGTCCGCTCTATTTCGCCCGGCTGCTCGACGCGCTCGCGGCCGACCCCGCGGCGCGGCGCGACAACTGGTACTTCGACGTCGCCTCCGCGCACATCTACAACGTGCCCGACGACGTCGCGCGCATCCTGCGCATCGACCGCGGCCTGATGCACGCGCACGGCTTCGGCAAGCCTATCTGGCTGAACGAGACCGGCGCCGCGCCGACCGGCGACGGCCCGTGGAAAGTCGTGGATCTCAAAGCCATCGCCACGGTGGGGGAACAGGCCGCCTTCGTCGTGCAGGCCAGCGCGCTGGCGCTGGTCGGCGGGGCCGCGCGCATCGAATTCTACAAGATGACCGACCCGGCGGACCTCTCGCCGCACGCCTACCCGGCGGGTCTGGTACGGCCGGACGGTACGGCGCGCCCGGCCATCGCCGCCCTGCGCGCCACCACACACGCCCTCGCGGGGGCGGTGGGCGTGACCGACCTGGGGCAGACCGGGGCGGTGCGCGCCATCGCCGTCGACCGGGGCGCACGGGGAGCCACACTGGTGCTATGGAACACGAGCGCGCAACCCGTCGAAGCGACGGTGAGCGTCCCGGCTGGCGCGGGCGTGACGCAGGCAGAGCTAGACCGCAGCATCGCCGCCGTGGGCGACGACGACGCGCGGCTGCCCGTCACGCCGGCACTGGCCCCCGCGACGTTCGCAGGCGGGCACGGCGCCCCGCGCCAGGCCACGCTGCGGCTGACCCTCGCCGCCAGCGCCTGCGCCACCACCACCCTCTGCCGCATCGGCGGCGCGCCCGTCATGGTCGTCGCCCCCGCGATGCCGCACCTGCTCGGGTAGGGCCCGCAAAGCCCCCGCAACCGGACTCCCCTTCGGGTGCCCGAATAGCGGCGTACGGCGTTGCAGTGCAATACGTTTCAGTAGCAGCACGACGTATCTGCTGGGAGCGCCGTCTCTCGCTGCGCTGCCAGCCGGCAAGCCGGCGCGGGCGCGTCTGTCGGTGGTCGTGAGCGCCATGGCGGCGATCGTCTGCCGGCTGATAGCGCAGCGAGAGACGGCGCGCTGAACAAGTCGTCCCCGCGCCATTCGGGCAACTCCCATAGTTAACTCACCTCCCATAGTTAACTCCCATAGATAACTCCCCTAATTAGTATTAGGGGAGTTATCTATGGGAATCCGTATAGACAAACGCGCACGGAGGTCGCAAACTAGACGTGGCATCCGTTGTATGGAGGCATATAGAGACGCCCGCGCGGTATGGGCGAGCAGAGCGCACAACTTGAAGGAGCGATGGGAATGAGGCTGCGGATACGAAGCTGGCGCATGATAGTCCTGGCGATACTGCTGATGGAAGGAGCCTTCGCGCCACTCGCGGCCGGCAACTCCGTGCACGCATCGGCGACCCCACCGGCGGCCGGACCACCGAAACACACGCGTGCGCCAAGCGCCTCGCCCGTCGCCTTTCGCGGCGCGGCTATGGCCATGGCAAAGGCCACTATCGGCGCGCCCGCGACAACGCCTCCGGCTTTCGCCAGTTCCCCACGCGGGACCGCTGCTCCCAGTGGCGCGAGCGCGGCAACGCTGCAACGCGCCTACGGCAAGCTGCCCCTCAGTTTCGAGCTTAACCAGGGGCAGACCGACGGACAGGTCAAGGCGCTCGCCCGTGGGGCTGGCTACACCCTCTTCCTGACCAACGCGGGCACTACCCTCGCTTTGGTCAAGCGGCAGACTCCGACCACACCAACAGGTCTATCTCCACACGTAGCCCAGTCGCACGCGCGCACGCATGGACAATCCTTGCCTCTTGGCCGCCTCGGCGACCTTCTTACGCAACATAAAGGGGACAAAGTGACGGAGAGCGCCGTCCGCCTCAACTTCGTCGGCGCGAACCCGCACCCGCAAGTCGTCGGCCTGGACAAGCTCCCCGGCATGAGCAACTACTTCATCGGCAAAGACCGTCGCAGGTGGCGCACTAACGTCGCGCACTACGCCAAGATCGAGTACAAGAATGTCTACCCCGGCGTATCCCTTATCTACTATGGCAATCAGGGCCAGCTCGAATACGATTGGATCATCGCTCCGGAAACTGATCCGCATGTAATTCAGTTCTTTGTAACAGGTCCGCAGCAATCCTCTATTGACAAGCATGGCGACCTCGTGCTGCGTACAAAGGCCGGGGATGTCCTGCAGCGCAGTCCCGTAACGTACCAAGAGACAGGAGGGGTCCGACACGGCGTGAGCGGGCGATTCGAACTCGGTCAGGGCGGTCATGTCCGTTTCCACATCGGGCGCTACAACGCCCATAGGCCCCTCATCATCGACCCTGTGCTGACGTACAGCACATATCTAGGCGGCAGTGCGGACGACGGAGCCTACGGCGTGGCTGTTGATGCTGCAGGAGACGCTTATGTCGTGGGCTGGACCAGCTCTGCTAATTTCCCAGTGAGCAATGCCGTGCAGGGAACATTTGGCGGGAGTGGTTCGCCCTACTACGGCGATGGGTGGGGCGATGTAGTCGTGGTCAAGCTCAATGCAACGGGGACTGTACTCGTCTACAGTACATATATAGGGGGTAGCGGCGACGATGTAGGCCGGAGCATAGCCGTGGATGGATCGGGTAATGTCTATATCACGGGTTGGACCGACTCCACAAATTTCCCTACCGTCAATGCGATACAAGGCATTTACGGTGGCCGCCCGTCCCCAAGCACCTACGACAGCGCCGGCGATGCCTTCGTGGCCGAACTAAACACAATAGGGAATGCCCTACTCTACAGCACTTACCTAGTAGTCCGTCAAGGTTTCTTTGAACAGATGACAGCCCCTGATTAGGCGCACCGCGACTGTCAAGACTTCGGCTGACGGACTACTAGGCGGTAATAGCTATGATGCGGGTGAGGGTATTGCCGTCGATAGTTTAGGCAATGCTTACATAACAGGCTTCACATCCTCTCCCAACTTCCCCGTTGCTAATGCGCTACAGAGCAGCCCGTCAGGCGGGTGGGATGCGTTTATAGCCAAGATTGGCCCGACCGGCACTACCCTCGTCTATAGTACCTACCTCGGCGGTAGCAACGATGACCAAGGTGATGGTATTGCCGTCGATGACGCTGGCGATGCATACGTCACAGGGAGCACAAATTCAACCAACTTCCCGATAGCCGGCGCACTCCAAGGCAGCCTGAAGTCATCCACATCTTATTCCGATGCTTTCGTGGTTAAGCTGAATGCGACCGGCAATGCCCTGATCTACGGCACATACCTCGGCGGCAGCGGCGACGACGCCGGGACAAGTATTGCTATAGACAAATCAGGCGACGCATACATCACTGGGCTGACCTATTCCTGCGATTTTCCGATCATTAACGCGGCACAAACTAGTTGCCACGTCTATCCTTACAACTATAGCGATGCGTTCGTGACGAAGCTTAATGCGGGAGGCAGCGCTCTCGTCTATAGCACCTTCCTCGGAGGCAGCAACGACGACTACGGCAATGGCATTTCTGTTGACCGGGCGGGCAATGCCTCCGTCGTCGGCACGACAAAGTCCCGCGATTTTCCGACGCGTGCAGCACTACAGGGGTCTACCTCCAGCGATGTAACTCCGTTCGTGACTAAAGTTGATGCAACGGGTAGAGCTTTCCTTATGAGTACTTATTGGGGAGGTAGCGGTGTCGACTCGGGCTATGGTTCTGCCACAGATACGGCGGGCAACATCTACATCGTCGGCAGAACCGGTTCGAGCGATTTCCCCTCGACTGGTGTGCAAAAAACGTTCGGCGGGGGTAGCTATGGGGACGCTTTCGTCGCGAAAATCGGCCCCTACTATGGGCCAACAGCACACGAAATTTTCAGCCCGAGCGAGAACTATGCTATTTGTAGCACAGTACAACTTGTAGACTGCGCGACGGGTGACTTCCGAACGGCTTACGCGGACCTGACCATTCCTGGTCGGGGCATCCCGCTGGCGTTCACGCGCACGTATAATACAGCCCTCGCCGTGCAGAGCGGTCCGCTTGGGTATGGCTGGACCGACAACTACAACATGTTCCTGACGCAGGACATCAGCGGCGCCATCGGGGTGAAAGAAGAGGGCGGCACGATCGTCACCTTCAGCCCCAATGGGTCGGGCGGTTACCAGGCGCCGAGTCGCGTGCTGGCGACGCTCACGAGCAACGACGACGGTACGCTGACGTTCACGCGCAAGGACCAGGAGAAGTTCGTCTTTACTGCGCCGACCTCGACGGTGGCAGGCCAACTCATCAAGGAGATCGACCGCAACGGCTACACCACGACCTTGAGCTACGCAAACGGGCGGCTGAACACTGTCACGGATCCCGCCGGTCGTCAGCTTACCTTCTCGTACTATGACAGCCCCGCGCCTTGCAGCAGTTGCCTCGCCTCTATTGCTGACTCATCAGGCCGCAGCGTCAGCTACTCCTATGACGCGGCCGGTCAACTCAGTGTCGTCGCCGACGTAGTCGGCGGTCATACGTCCTTTACGTACGACCCGAGCGGCAACCACCTGCTGACGACCATCACCGACCCCAACGGGAACGTCACGATCGAGGATTACGAGAACAATGTGCTGCTCTCGTACACGAAGGGCTACGGCACGCCGCAAGCCGCCACCTGGACCTACACGCGCGACCCCGCGACACTGGCTGTCACGGCCGAGACCGACCCCAACGGGCATACCTCACGCAGCGCGTACGACGTCTGGAGCAACCTGACGAGCCATACTGATGCCCTTGGCCGTACTACGTCCTACGCCTATGATGCGCTCAACGACACGACTGCGATTACTGACCCGCGTGATATTACCACGCTCATGACATATGACACCCATGGGAACCTACTTACTATCTCACGTCCCGCGCAACCACTGCCATCAACTCCAACCACCTCGGCGCCAACCAGCACCCCCTCCTCCATGGACACGCCTGTGCCGAGCAGTACATCCTTGGTTGCTGGCACGGCCACGCCTACACCCACATGTGATCCAAGTGGTTTGGGTTGTAACCCCATCTCCACAATCGGACCGGGATGCGGTCTCAGTTGTATCGGTCCTCTTGCCTTAAGCCCGCGCAACCATCAATACACGTTCGCATTCGGTAGCAGGAGTTCAACCAATGGCGCCAATCCCCTCGTAGCCACGGCTACGCGGACCCCTACGCGCACATCCACCCCATCGCCAACGCGCGTGGCTACCAAGACTCCCACACATGTGCCCACCGGTACGCCGACGCGCGCACCAACGGGAACGCCGACGCGCGTGGCAACGAGCACGCCGCCCCCCACGCTCACAGGGACACCGACGCGGGCGCCTACATCCACAGCTACCAGCACGGCTATCCCAACCAGCACGCGCACGAGCACGGCTATCCCAACCAGCACGCGCACGAGCACGGCTATCCCAACCAGCACGCGCACGCCCATCCCGACAGTCCCACCGACCACGACGCCGGTCAACACGATAACCGCGACGTCAACGAGCACGCCCACCCCGGCGAACACAGCGACGGCCACGGCGACCGCGACACATGTGCCGACCAGCACGTCCACCGCCACGCCGGTCCCGCCGACGAGCACGAGCACCCTCGTCCCCCCGACCAATACCCCGACAAGCACGAGCACCCCCATCCCCCCGACGAGCACGAGCACCCCCGTCCCCCCGACCATGACGCCAACAAATACGAATACGCCGGTCCCCACGAGCACGGCGACGAATACCGCGATCCCCACGAGCACGCCGCCGCCGCCGGCCACATCCACCCCGACGCCTCCCGCCGGTGGCTGCCCTGGATCGAGCGCGAGTATGGCCGTCGTCTGCCTGGCCTACGACCCAGCGCACCCCGGCGACGTGGCCGCGCGGACCGACCCCGACGGGCACACCTCGCACTACGCCTACGACGGATACGGCGACCTCGTCTCCTCCAGCGACCCCTTGAGCCATACGACGACGTACCACTACGACACCATCGGGCGCATGATCTCCCAGGTCAGCCCCGACGGCAACGCGACGGGGGCCAATCCTGCCAGTGACACCACGACGATGGCCTACGACGCCTTCGGCCAGACCACGGCCATCACCGACGCCCTGGGCCACGTCACGACCTACCAATACGACCCCAACCAGAACCTCTTGGACGTCACCGACGCCAACAAACACACCACCGCCTACGGCTACGATGCCGACAACGAGCGCACCAGCGTCACGCGGCCCGATCACGGCGTCCTCCAGACCGGCTACGACTATGACGGCAACGTCATCTCGACGACCGACACCCTCAGCCGCACGACTGTCTACGCCTACGACAGCCTGAACCGCGTCATCACGACGACCGACCCGCTGGGCCGCCAGACCCTCTACGGCTATGACCCCGCCGGCAACCGCACGGCGGTCACCGATCCGCTCGGCCGCGTCACACGCTACGGCTACGACCGGGCCGACGAGCCCACCAGCGTCATGCGGCCCGACCACACCGCGCTCTACACCGGCTACGACCAGGACGGCCAGGTGATCTCACGCACCACCGGCCTCGGCTACACCGCGGGCTACAGCTACGATAGCCTCAACCGCCTGATCGCCGCGACCGACCCGCTCAACCGCACCACCCGGTTCGGCTACGACCTCGCGGGTAACCGCATCGCGGTGACCGACCCGCTCACCCACACGACCCGCTACGGCTACGACGCCGATGACGAGCAGGTCGCGATCACGCGCACCGACGGCACGACCCAGACCACCGGCTACGACCTCGCCGGCCAGGCCATCACCCAAACTGACGCCCTCGGCCACGCCACGGTCTACGGCTACGACAGCCTCGGCCGCGTCGTCACCGCGACCGATCCGCTCGGCCGCCAGACGTTCTACGGCTACGATGCCGACGGCAACCGCACCAGCCTGATCGACCCCATGCAGCGGACGACCGGCTATGGCTACGACGCCGCCGACCAGTTGCTCGGCATCACCTACAGCTTGACCACGACCCCAACGTCGCCTACTCCTACACGCTGACGGGCCAGCGTCAGACGATGACCGACGGCACGGGCACGACCACCTATCAGTACGACGCCCTCGACCGGCCCCTCACCGTCACCACCGGCGCGGGCCAGGCCGTCGGCGACGGCTACGACCCCAGCGGCAACCTCGCCACGCAGACCTACCCCGGCGGCGTGCAGGTCCAGCGCACCTACGACCCGCTGAACCGCCTGAGCACGGTGCAAGACTGGTTGGGCCACACCACGCGCTTCGGCTACGACGCCGCGGGCAACCTCGCCACCCAGACCTACCCCAACAGCGCCGTCGCCACCTTCGGCTACGACCACGCCGACCGCCTCCTGGGCATCACCGACACGGTCGGCGGCGCGCCGCGCTGGAGCTTCGGCTACGGGCGCGACGGCGCGGGCGCGACGGCGCGGGCCAGCTCACCGCCGCCGCCGACCCGCTCGACGGCCAGCAGCACGCCTATGGCTACGACGCGCTCAACCGGCTGACCAGCGACGGGCGCGCCGGCGGGGCCACGAGTTGGGGCTACAACGCCGCCCACGACCTCACCGCCATCACCGACACCATCCACAACACCGCGCGCAGCCTCGCCTACGACCAGGCCGACCAGCTGACCGGCCTCACCACCACGGCGGGCGGCGCGCCCACCGCCAACGTCACCTACGCCTCCAACCCCGACGGCGACCGCACCGGCCAAAGCGACAGCGTCAGCGGGGCGACGACGAGCTACGGCTACGACCAGGCCGACCGCCTCGTCACCGCCACCGTCGGCACGACCACCACCGCCGCCTATGTCTATGATGGTGACGGCCTGCGCCAGAGCAAGGCCGTCAACGGCGCGACGACCGCCGAGACCTGGGACACGACCGGCGGCCTGCCCACGCTGCTCCAGGACGGCGCCACGCGCTACATCGCCGGCCCCGAGGGCCTCCCGCTCGAACAAGTCGACGGCTCCGGCAACGTTCTGTACTATTACCAGGATGCGCAGGGCTCCACGCGCGGCCTGCTCGACGGCTCCGGCGCGACCGTCGCGACGTACAGCTACGACCCCTACGGCCGCCCCACCGCCAGCACCGGCAGCGTGACGACGCCCTTCGGCTACGACGGACAGTACACCGATGCCGAGACCGGCCTGCAGTATCTGCGCGCCCGCTACTACGACCCCACCACCGCGCAGTTCCTCGCCCGCGACCCCTTGCTCGCGATGACCAAACAACCTTACGCCTACGGCCTGGATAGCCCGCTCGACATGGGCGACCCCTCCGGCCTGAACCCCTGCGACCCTGGGTCGAGCGTCCTCACGCTCGCCATCGCCTGCCCGCTCTACCACAGCGTCACCCAGGGCAGCGCCGGCCTGCGCGTGACCGGCCCGGCCAGCGGGGCCGTCGCCGCCAGCCTCGACGCCCTGCACGCGTCGCGCCACGGCCCGCTCGGCGCGGCCATGCGCGGCCTCAACGCCCTCAACAACGATCCAAGCTTCCGGGCGGCCACCCTGCCCATCGTCGCGCCGGTGGGCGACTTCATCGGCGAAACGGTGAACCGGATCGCGCCGTTCGTGGCAATCGCGGACCCCGAGGACGGGCTAGTGGCGGGGCTGGCGCGGCTGTGCGAGGGCGAGTCCTGCGTCAAGTGGGGTAATGCGCTATGTCTGTGCTAGCCCTAACGCCATCGTGTCGCGCTTCCGAAAGCGAAAGTGTATACTTTTTTGTTAGCAGGAGATGGCTTATGTCAATAATGGTACGCGTGACGGACGAAACGCGGGTAGCCTTACGATACCTCGCGGAGGACATGAACGAACCAATGCAACAAGTCCTGGCAAAGGCCGTCGAGGCATATCGCCGGCAGCGCATCCTGGAGCAAACTAATGCGGCCTACGATGCGCTTAGGTCCGACCAACAGGCGTGGCAAGAGCTGCTTGACGAGCGGGCGGAGTGGGACGTGACGCTGGGCGACGGCCTCGATGGGGTCGAATACCCCCTCGAAGGTTCGGCGCATCAATAACCACGTACAGGTACGACCGTTAAACGGAACGTGAACACGAAGAGTTATCATCATGGTGAATGGCATGCTCTACGACGATGGCCTCGTCGCGCTCGATCGCGATGGTATCACCATCCGCTGGTACTATTTCCCCTTTTAGGACGAGCAAGTGCATCCCGTACGCCCGCATTAGGAACGTGCGGGAGTGGCGCATGGGGCCGTTCACGGGTAAGGGCCGGCTGTGGGGGTCGGGAGACTTTCGTCACTGGGCGCCCCTCGATCTTAAACGCCCGGCGAAGGACAAGGCGCTTATTTTCGACGTAGGCGCGCGGGTCCGGCCAGTGATCATGCCCGATGACCCCGACCGAGTGCTGTCCATCTTACGTGAGCGCACGTCGCCCGCGTAGCCTCGCTTTCCACGATCGCTTGGGTCGGTAACGCCATGATGGTTTGGGCGTTATCATGGAGGGGAATGGAGGAAGACTGCTACGAACAGCACTCTATCGGCCCTGGTTGTTGGCGAAGGCAGCGGATTCGACGGTATACCGGCATTCGAGTATGCCCGCAACCTCGCCGCCGCCAACCCAAGCTGGCGCGTGACCGGATCGCGATTGGGGAATGCTTTATTGGGAGCAGAGCAAACGGGACTGGCCACCGTCAAAGAGTTGCCCAATCTACGCCTTTTTGACAATGTGGACGCGACAAGGCTAGCGCAGGGCAGTCTCACCGGTCGAGATATGTACGACCGCATCATATTCAACAATCCGCATATCGAGGAGGGCGGCCCCATCGAGAGGGCACAGGCAACGGCAGACTTAATCGCGGGATTTGTCCAGTCGGCAAGGACGCGACTCACCCTAACCGGGTTCGTCCGCATCAACATCAACCCACGATTTGTCGGCACATATCCTACCATCGGCGTCACATTCTCGGACCTCGGAGGGCGCTATATGGGGCGCTTCGCCGACGATCCAAACGGTCTGTTTGTTGCGTTCCACCCGTTGCGAACTAATGGAGAACCACTACGCCAACCGGCAGGCATCCGCCCCGGATCGGGTCTCGATTGCTATAACTTCCAGCCATTAGCCGACGGGTTACCGGCCCATTGACCGCTACGTGCTTTCTTCGGTTGCATGAGATACTTGATGAAAAGGAGGAACACATGAGGGAGCGCATCGTTGAGGCTATTGCGCGGATTAGCGCTATCCCCGGCGCCTTCATTGATCGAGGTGTCATTCAGGGACCTACTAGCATCCCCGTAGAGATGCAACGCCATCCCCAAATGTGGACGGCGACGGACGAGGCCACGGTCGCCGCGACCATCGCATCCCTTCACGCCTACTGGACCGATGTAGACGCGTGGCTCGTCCCCAACCGCCTTCCCGACGACTTCCGCTTCTTTCTCGAGTTCTATGGCGGGTTGGCGATTGACCAAGCGGACTACTTCTTTAACATCTACGGATTCGGGCTCAGTTCTCCCTATCGCTACGAAAGCATTTTGGACGGGGACGATACCCTCTACGAGCACGGCTGGCTCGCCATCGGAATGCTGTCTTTGAAGGATGAAACGCAGCCACACTACGGTCAACTCGTCCACTTCTTTACCGATCTCGTCGGGAATATGCGGCAGGGATGCGTCATCGCCGTCCCAACATGGGGATGCCACGACCTTTCACACGAGCCCCACGCCTTACTCTCGGACGTGGCCGCACACAAGGGCTGCTGGACAAAGGTGGCCGACTCGTTCACGGAGTGGCTGGAGTTGGCCGCCCAGACGCGCGGCACATTCGGCTACATCAAGAGTAAGACGGCGGCGTAGTTGCTGTGGGCGCCTTGGAGAAGGGAAGCGCCTATGCCGGTTCCGCCGCACGGCTTGTCGACGGAGCCGGAGCGGTCGTTACGACCGCCCCGGCTCCGTTGGCTTGCGTATCAGCGCGCGGCCATGGCCTCGGCCAGCGCGACGAGCGTGCGCACGGCCGCGCCCGAGCCGCCCTTGGTCTGCTCGCCCTCGTCTTTGTCGGACCACGAGGTCGGCGCGATGTCGAGGTGCGCCCACGGCTTGTCGTCTACGAAATGGCGCAGGAACATCGCCGCCGTGACGGCCCCGCCGGAACGGCCAGCCGAGTTCTTGATGTCGGCGGCGTCGCTCTTGATCAACTCCTCGAAGGCGTCGTCGAGCGGCATACGCCACATCTTCTCGCCGACCGTATGGGCGGCGTCGAGCACGGACGCCGCCGTGCCGTCGTCGCTGGCGAAGACCGCCGTGTAGAAGGGACCGAGCGCCACGTTGGCCGCGCCCGTCAGCGTGGCCACGTCGACCAACGGCGCGAAGCCCTCGCGCACGGCGTAGGAGAGCGCGTCAGCCAGGATTAGCCGGCCCTCGGCGTCGGTATTGATGATTTCGATAGACACACCGTTCATGGCCTTCACGATGTCACCAGGCGTCATGGCGCGGCCGCCCAGCAGGTTCTCCGTCGTGGGGACGATCGCTGTGACGGGGCCCGCGACGCCCAGCCCGGCCAGCGCCCGCATCGCGCCGATAACCGCCGCCGCGCCGCCCATGTCGCCCTTCATGCGGTGCATGTCCTGCGCCGGCTTGATCGAGATGCCGCCGGAGTCGAAGGTGATGCCCTTGCCGACGAGGCAGAGTCCCGGCGCGCCATCACGGGACGCAGCGGGGCCATAACGCAGGATGATAAACGCGGGCGCCTCGTCGCTGCCCTCGGCGACACTCAGGATCGCGTTCATGCCCAGCTCACGCATGCGGTCGCGGTCGAACACCTCGCAGGAGATGTTGCGCTCCGCCGCCATTGCCTGCGCGCGGCGCGCCAACTCGGTCGGCGTCAGTACGTTGGGCGGCTCGTTGATGAGGTCGCGCGCCAAGGTCACGCCGGCGGCGATCTCACGCCCACGCCGGACGCCCTCCGCGACCGCCGCGCGGTCGAGCGCGCCCGGCAACACGGCCAGTTCCCGCACGTCGCCGATGTCAGGATCGCTCTTACGATAGTCGTCGAAGCGGTACAGGCCCAGGATCGTGCCTTCGACCAGGAGTTGCGCGTCGGTCGCGGCCGGCAGGTCCTCGCGCCGGTAGACCGTCGTGGCGAACGAGGAGAGCCCCGCGCGGCGCGCCGCCCGCGCGGCGTTCGCGGCCATACGCCGCACGCCGGCAGCGGTGAGCTTCGCCGGGTCGCCGGCGCCGACGACGATGACGCGTTCAGCCGGCAGCTTGCCCTGGGTATACAAGATCGTCGTTTCGCCGAGCTTGCCCTTGATGTCACCCACCGCGCGCAGATTGGACATAAGGCCATCAAGTTGGTCATCCACCGCGCGCGCGGCCGCGTTCAGCGTCGCCTCGCCGGCCGGGACCGCGACCACCAGCGCCGGCCCGGTGTAGCTCGTGACGTCCTCGCCGCGCACTGTTATGTCTACCATGACACTATCCCTCCCCCTTCTCATCTGACTCATCGTACATTGAATGCTAGCAGGGTGGGCGAGCAGGGGTCAATGCGTCAGGCAGACAGCGATAGCTAGCTCGACGGCGCGCCACATTATATCAAGAGACATGCTCGGCGTCGGTTGTGGCTGGAGGACGGCCATCTCGGGCAGCAGCGGCAGATGCAGGAAACCAGCGCGATACGCGGGGTCGCGCTCACGGGCTGTGCATAGGAGGTGATAGAGGGCGGCGTTACAGAGGTGCGTACCAGCGCTATATGACAGTGCGGCTGGGATGCCCTCCGCATGCAGGCGCTCGACGATGTGGCGCGTGGGTATGGTGGCGAAGAGGGCATCGGGACCGTTCGGTACGAGTGGCGTATCGCAAACGGCGCAACCCGCGTTGTCGGGCGTCCGTGACAGGTCGGCGAGGTTGACGCCCACACGCTCGACGTTGACGCCCGCGATGCCGGCGGCGAGGCCAAGGCTCAACACGACACTGGGCGTGCAGCGTTCCAGCGCGTCATGGAGCGCGGCTGGCATAGCCCGTAGGTCAACTGGCAGCACCTCACCCACCACAGCCGTGCCCGCAGCCACCGTCCCGTCGAGCCCTCGTGCGACGAGCGCCGCAGGGTTACGGTCGAAGGTTGAAAAGGGCTCATACCCCGTCACCAGCACCGTCGTCAAGGGCACAGCCGATTCCTACGTAGGCTACTCCCTTTGACTATCACCATGTTGTGACGCTAGCGGCGCGGACGCGGATACGATGGCTGCACCCGCACAGGGATGGGTACGGGCTGGGGTTGAGGCGGCCAGATGAGGTTGCGCAGGGTGTCGACGATCTCGCGTATTATCTGTTCCATTGTTGCGGTCTACCTATGACTCTCTATTGTACTCTCAGCTATCCGCGTAGACGTCGGCTTGCCGTATTAATGCGTCAAGTGCGCCGCCTGGACACTACGTAATATTGGCAAGACGTGTGCCAACATCAGAGGGTACGCGCCGCCATAAAAACAGACCGGCTACGTGCTTACCTTCATAGTACAATGGCCGGGCGCTTGACGCAAATAGCTATCAGCTGTCAGCTGTCAGCTGATAGCTTCTTACGGCAGCGCGAGCGGCGAGTTCTGCGCCAACTGCAGCAGCGGGTTGGCGAAAATGCCGAGCAGCACGGAACCGGCCACGGTGATGATGAGCGTCACGGCCCACGCCGGCGGGATGAACGCGCGCTGCGCCTCCTTCGTCGCGCCGCGCATGTACATGTAGTAGATCACACGTAGGTAGTAGAATACTGAAACGAGCGAGCACAGCACGCCGATCACGGCCAACTCGGTGTGCCCCGCTTCGATGGCCGCGCGGAACACGTAGAGCTTGGCGAACAGGCCGGCCGTCGGCGGGAAGCCCGCCAGCGAGAACATGAAGACGGCCATCGCCGCCGCCAGCCAGGGGCTGCGCGTGGCCAACCCGCTGAAGTCGCTCAGGCTCTCGAAGCGCTCGCCACGTTGTGACACGGCCAACACCACGGCGAAAGCGCCGATGTTCATGAACGTGTAGATGGCGAAGTAGTACAGCAGGCTCGGCAGCGCGTCAAAGTTGCTGTTGCTGTTGAACGAGGCGATAGCGACGAGGAGGTAGCCGGCGTGGGCAATGCTGGAGTAGCCCAGCATACGCTTGACGTCGGTCTGGATCACCGCCGCGACGTTGCCGAAGATCATCGTGGCCACGGCCAGCGACCACACGATGCCCTCCCAGTGCGCGGTCAGGCTCGGCAGCGCCGCGCCGAACAGGCGCACGAAGGCGGCGAACGCGGCCAGCTTGGTCCCCACCGACATCAAGGCCGTGACCGGGCCGGGCGAGCCTTCGTAGACATCGGGCGTCCACACATGGAACGGCACGGCGGCCATCTTGAAGGCCAGTCCTACGATGATCAGCCCCACGCCGATCAGCAGCACGGGGTCGTTCCCGCCGGCGTTGTTGCTGAGGAAGACGTTGATCGCGCGGAGTTGCGTCGAGCCGGTCTCACCGTACATTAGAGCCATGCCGTAGAGCAGGAAGCCAGAGGCGAAGGCGCTGAGTAGGAAGTACTTGAGCGCCGCCTCCTGTGAGCGCTCACGGGCGCGGGCGAAGCCGGCCAGCACGTAGAGGCAGATCGAGAATAGCTCCAGGGCCAGAAAAATGGTCATGAGCGAGGACGCGGCGCCCATCAGCATCATGCCGCAGATGGCGGCGAGGACCAGGACGTAGTACTCGGAGAGATTGATGCGCTCGCGGCGCAGGTAGTCGGGCGAGAGCAACAGCACCAGCACGCCAACCAAGAGGAAGACCAGGTTCGTGAAGAGCGTGAAGCCATCCTCCACGATCGAGCCGTTGAAGGCCGTGAGGGCATGGTCGCCCTTGTACCAGATGAGGCAGTCGGCGAGGGCCGCCCCAGCGAGGCCCAGCACGCCGACGTAGGCCATGTAGTCGCGCTGGTCGCGGTCGATGACGAGATCGAGCAGGATCACGAGGATGGCGGTCAGCCCGACGATCAATTCGGGCAGGATCGTGATGAGGTTCGTATCAGGGGGGGTCACACCTTCTCCTTGTCAGTGGCGAGTGTTTAGTGTTTAGTGTCTAGTGTTTAGTGGTGAGTGACTAGCGATTAAACACTCACCACTAAACACTAAACACTCGGTCAGTGCGCGCCGGACACAGCGTCCACAATATAGCGCGCCGCGCTGGAAGCCGGGTGCAGCCAGCCGGCGGGCGCGACGCCGATCCAGACGATCAGGACGATCAGCGGCAGCAGGGCCGCCAACTCGTTCGCCCGCAGGGCGATACCGTGCGTTGGGCGCTCGCTTGGCTCTATCTTGGCCCCTTGCATGATGCCCTGATACAAGCGCAACATGTACCACGCCGCCAGGATCACGCCGATCGTGCCGGCGACGCCGAAGACGCCGGCGTCACGGAAAGCGCCGAGCAGAATTAGGAACTCACCCGCGAACGAGTTGAGTCCCGGCAAACCCAGCGAGGAGAGCGCCACGACGATGAAGACGACCGAGAGCACGCGCGCGCGCTGGCCCAGTCCCTCCAACCGGCGCAGGTCAGTCGTGCCCCAGCGCCAGGCGATGGCGCCAATGATGGCGAAGAGCGCCGCTGTCGTTATACCATGATTGAACATCTGCAGCGTGGCGCCTTGCACGCCTTGCTCGTTGAGCGCGAAGACACCCAGCAGGATGAAGCACATGTGGCTGATACTCGAACAAGCCACCAGGCGCTTGGCGTCGAGTTGCGCCAAGGCTAACAGCGCGCCGTAGATGATGCCGATCACGGCGAGCGTCGCCGCGACACCGGCGAACTGGCGGGTGGCGGCGGGGAACAGGGGCAGCGCGATGCGCAGGAAGCCGTAGACGCCCATCTTAGAGACGACACCGGCCAGCAGCATCGTCGTCGGCGTGGCCGACTCACCGTAGACGTCGGGCGCCCAGGAGTGGAACGGGAACAGCGCCGACTTGATGGCGAAGGCCAGCCCGAAGAATATCAGCAGCGGTACTTGCAGCGCGGGCGAGGCCAGGGCCTGGGGCTGGCTCAGCGACACGATGTCGAACGTGCTGCGCAGCGGCGAGAAGACGTAGACGCCCACGACGCCGACCAGCATCAGCAGCGAGCCGATCATGGTGTAGAGCACGTACTTGAGGGCGGCGTAGACGCGCCGCTCTCCGCCGTACACGCCGATGAGCAGGTAGGCCGGGATCAGCACGCCCTCCCAGAACACGTAGAACAGGATCAGGTCGAGCGAGAGGAACACGCCGAGCAAGCTCGTCTCCAACAGCAGCACGAGGCCCATGTAGAGCGGCACGCGTTCGGTAATGCTCTCATTGCTCATCAGGATCGCCACCGGCACAAGGATGGTCGTCAAGAGCACCAGCAGCAGGCTCAACCCGTCCATGCCCAGGTGGTAGCTCGACCCGATCTGCGGCAGCCATGGCACATGCTCCTCGTACATAAAGTGCGTCCCGTTCGTGCCGGAGAAGTCGAGATGCGAGGTAACGACGAGATATAGCACGAGCAGCAGTGTCAGCAGCGACCCGCCCAGCGCGATATAGCGGCTCACGACGGCGTCGTTGCGCGCCAGGAGCACGATGACCACGGCCGTGGCGAGCGGCAGGAACGTGAGCAAGGTGAGATAGAACATACAACTCCTTACGAGCTATCAGCTGTCAGCTATCAGCCGTCAGCTATCAGCCTTTCGCCGGCCACACGGGCCGTTGGCGCCGTCAAAGAGCTGACGGCTGACAGCTGATGGCTGATGGCTATTTTATCAACGTTCCAAACAGCACAGGGACAAGCGCCACGAGTATCACGCCAACGAAGATCGAGAAGGCGTAGGTGCGCACGTAGCCGGATTCCAGCGGGCTCACCTCCAGGCTTAGGCCGCGGATGGCGCGCGCCGCCCCGTTGACGATGCCGTCGATGCCGGCGCGGTCGACGACGCGGTAGAGCGCCCGTGCGCCGTTGCGCAGCGGCAGCACGATCAACTCGTTGTAGGCCTCGTCGATGTAGTACTTGTGCAGCAACAACTGGTACACGGGCTGTAGTCCGCGGAAGGGCCGCCGCGTCGCGCCGCCGTAGTTGCGGTAGGCCACGGCGATGCCGATCAGTGCGATCACCAGCACAAACCCGATCGAGACCCAGTTGGTCGCCAGTTCGGATTGCCCCGCGAACGTGACCTTGTAGCGCGTGAACGTGGGAGCCAGGAACGTATCGAAGGAGTGGGTGACGCTCGGGATCTGCACCCAGCCGCCGACGAGCGCCAGAAACCCGAGTATGGCCACCGGGATAAGCATCGACAGCGGCGCTTCATGCGCATGCTCGTAGGTCTCGCGATCCCCGTTGTACCGGCCGTGGAAGGTCAGGTAGAACAGGCGGAACATGTAGAAGGCGGTGAGGCCGGCCGTGATAACCCCGATGACCCACAGGATGATATACCAGCCGCCCGCCTGCAGCACGCGGCCCAGGATCTCGTCCTTGCTGAAGAAGCCCGAGAACGGAACGATACCGCTGATAGCCAGGCAGCCGGACAGCATAGCCAGCCACGTCAGGGGCAACTTGCGGCGCAGGCCACCCATCTTACGCATGTCCTGTTCATCGTGCAAGGCATGAATCACGCTGCCGGCGCCCAGGAAGAGCGTGGCCTTGAAGAAGGCGTGCGTCATCAGGTGGAAGATGCCCACGCCAAAGGCGCCGACACCGCAGGCCAGGAACATGTAGCCGATCTGGCTCATCGTGGAGTAGGCCAGCACGCGCTTGATGTCCGTCTGCACCAGGGCCATCGAGGCGGCGAAGATGGCGCCGACCGCGCCGATAATCGCCACGAGCGAGAGCGTGTACGGGGCCATCAGGTAGAGCACATGCGAGCGCGCGATGAGATAGACGCCGGCCGTGACCATCGTGGCGGCGTGGATCAGCGCGCTGACCGGGGTCGGGCCCTCCATGGCGTCGGGTAGCCAGGTGTACAGCGGGATCTGCGCCGACTTGGCGACGGCGCCGATGAGCAGCGTCATGGCAATGGCGTTGGCGAGCACGCTGTCGTGGTGGAGGGTCGTCGGCGCCTTGCTGAAGATGGCGTCGTAGTTAAGCGTGCCGAACGTGGTGAACAGGATGTAGCAGGCGATCATCATACCGAAGTCGCCGATGACGTTCATGACGAAAGCCTTACGCGCGGCCACCACGGCCGAGGGACGGTAGAACCAGAAGCCGATCAGGAGGTAGGAGGAGAGGCCAACCATACCCCAACCGACGAGCAGGATCAGGTAGTTGTCGGCCAGGACGAGCAGGAGCATCGAGAATATAAACAGATTGAGGTAACTGAAGAAGCGCGAGAAATTGGGGTCGTGCTCCATGTAGCCCACGGAGTAGACGTGGATCAGGAAGCCCACGCCCGTCGCGATCAGGAGCATCACACAAGCCAGCGGGTCGATTAGCACCCCAAAGTTCAGGTTGAACGTGCCCGCTTGCACCCAGTGGTAGTAGAAAATGTCGTTATAGGCGTGTCCCGGCCCATTCACGTAGAGGAAGCAGGCCAGCGCGACGACGAATGAGGCGGCGACGACGCCACAGCCGACGACGGCCGTCAGCGTGCGCGACATGCGGCGGCCGAGTCCGCCGGTCAGCACAAAGCCGAGCAGCGGCAGCGCGAGCAGGAGCCAGGCGTATCCTTTCATAGCTGTCAGCGGTCAGCCATCAGCTATCAGCTTTTATACGTCAGCCACAAGTCGTGTCCCCCCTGGGCGAGTGGGTCACGACACGTCTGAGCTGACAGCTGATAGCTGATGGCTGATGGCTATTTTATCCTTTCATACTATTGAGCAGGTCGACGTTAACGGTCTCGCGGGCGCGGAAGATGGAGACGATGATGGCGAGGCCGACCACGACCTCGGCCGCCGCCACGGTCATGACGAAAAAGACGAAGATCTGCCCCTCCATGTTGCGCAGGTGGTTGGAGTAGGCCACCAGCGTCAGGTTGACCGCATTAAGCATCATCTCGATGGACATGAAGATGACGATCGGGTTGCGCCGGATCAGCACGCCGACCGCGCCGATCGTGAACAGGAACGCGCCTACCATTAAGTAACTCTGCGTGGCTATCACGAGGCCATCCTCCGTTTCATCACTATCACCAATGAACCCTCCTTCTACTCGCCACTTATCACTCGCCACTTATCACTCGCCACTCGTCACTCGCCACTCGTCACTCGCCACTCGTCACTCGCCACTCGTCACTCGCCACTCGTCACTCGTCACTTAGTCTATCCTCCGTTTAGCCAACACGATGGCCCCAAGCATAGCCACGAGCAGCAGTAGCGAGGTGATCTCGAACGGCAACAGGAAGAAGCGGAAGAGCTGGTCGCCCACGATCTGCACCGTGCCCAGCGGCGCGTTGGGGTTGCTATTGGGCGTGCCCTTGATGTCGTTGAGGAACAGCACGCCGGCGACCGCGAAGCCCAGGATCAGCGCCAGCACAACGGACGGTACCTGCAACCCGCGCAGTCGGTCGTTCTCCGTCTCTTCGCGCCCCGGCGAGAGCAGCGTGACGACGAACAAGAACAGCACCATGATCGCCCCGGCGTAGACGATGATCTGCACCGCGGCGAGGAACTGCGCGTCGAGCAACAGGTAGTAGACGGCCAGGCAGAAGAAGTTGGCGACCAGGAACAGCGCGCTATACACCGGGTTGGTCTGCGCCAGCACGTTGATAGCCGAGAAGACGGCCACCAGCGTGTTGATGGCGAAGATAACCTGGATGGGGTAGAGCTTCCCGAAGTCCAACCCAAGCACAAGGGCGAGTAGATGCGCCGCCACTACGAGCCCACCAACGTTGTGACCTGTTGCCGCGCGTCCGCGGGCGCCGCCGCCGGCACAAGGAGCTGCTCTTTGGTGTAGATCTGGCTCGGGATATCGTAGTCGGCCAGCTCGAAGTCGTGGCGCAGCACGATGGCGCCGGTCGGGCAGGCTTCCTCGCACAAGCCGCAGAAGATGCAGCGGCTCATGTTGATCTCGTAGCGCTTCGCGTAGCGCTCACCTGGCGAGGTTGGATTATTAGGGTCGTTCTCGGCCCCCTCCACCAGGATGCAGTCGGCGGGGCAAGCCCCCGCGCACAACTCGCAGCCGATGCAGCGCTCCAGCCCATTGTCGTAGCGCTCCAGCACATGGCGGCCACGAAAGCGCGGGTAGACCTGGCGCTTCTGCTCCGGATACTGAATCGTCGTCGGCTTGGTGAACATGGTCTTGAGCGTGAAGCTCATCCCCTTGGCGAACGCCGTCGCCCCGGAGACGCCCCGAAAGGCTCTCATTCAATTGCCTCCTAGTTACCTGGCCTGCGGCCGCGGTCGCAGGCCCCTTTGCTTAGAAGTTGCCCCACACGACTACCACCGCCGTGACCACCAGGTTGAGCAGGGCCAGCGGCAGCAGCACTTGCCATCCAAACTTCATTAGTCTATCGTATCGCAGCCGCGGCAGTGTAGCGCGCAGCCAAATGAACAGGAACATGAAGACCGACAGCTTGATGAAGAACCACGGGAAGCCGCCGATAAAGTTCCAGCCGCTCCAGCCGCCCAGGAAGAGCGTCGCGGCAATGGCGCTGACCGTAAACATGTTGATGTACTCGGCCATGAAGAACATAGCCCAGCGCATCGACGAGTACTCGATGTGGTAGCCGGCTATAAGCTCCTGCTCGGCTTCGGGCAGGTCGAACGGCGCGCGGTTGGTCTCGGCGATGGCCGAGAGCAGGTAGATCACGAAGGCGACCGGCTGCACGAAGATGTTCCAGCGCGGTATAAAGTGGAACCACAGGCCGTTCTGGTGGCTCGTAATGTCATTGAGGGAGAGCGAACCGGTCAGGATCAGCACGCCGACGATCGACATACCCATAGCCAGCTCGTACGAGATGATCTGCGCCGTCGAGCGCACGCCGCCCAGCAGCGAATACTTGTTGTTGGACGACCAGCCGGCCAGCACGATGCCGTAGACGCCGAGCGAACTGATGCCGAAGATATACAGGATGCCCACGTTAACGTCGGCCAGGCGCAGCGGGACCTGCACGCCGAAGATGTTGATGGTGTTGCCGAACGGGATCACCGCGAAGGCCGCCAGCGCGACGGTCAGCGAGATGATCGGCGCCAGCGTGAAGACCGGCCGATCGGCCTGCAAGGGCACGATGTCTTCTTTGAACAGCAACTTGACCGCGTCGGCGAGCGGCTGGAAGAAGCCGCCGAAGCCCACGCGATTAGGTCCGTAGCGCACCTGGATGCGCCCGACCACGCGCCGCTCGATCAGCGTCATGTAGGCGAAGCCGGTCAACAGAGCGCCGATGATGATGATCGCCATGATAATGCTGCCAATGAGAGAGCCAAAGGCGATGAGCATTTAGGCGCCTCCTCCCGCCGTGACGAGCTCGCGCTGTTCAGGCGCCGGCTCGCGCTCGGGAAATTGTCCCAGCGCCTGCCAGGCCGGCAGGCGCAACGTATCGGCGATCTCCTGCGAGACGACCGCGGCCGACTCGTAGGTCTGTACCACGCCGAACCGGTTGGAGAGCTCGGCCAGGATGTCCCAGCCGTCGCGCGCCTCGCCGGGGATCTCCGTGGCGCGGCCGAGGCCCTGCACGCGGCCCTCCAGGTTGGTCAGAGTGCCGCTCTCCTCGAAGACGCCGGCGGCGGGCAGGATCACATCGGCCTGCTGGGCCGAGGGCGTCAGCAGCGCCGTCTGCGCCAGCAGGAACGGCACGCGCGCGAGGGCCGCGCGCGCCACATCCTCGTCCGGCCACTCCATGATCGGGTCGGTGTCCATCAGGAAGAGGCCGTCGAGTTCACCGGCGGCGGCGACGCGCAGGATGCCAGCGGCGTCGAGGCCCGTGTCGTTGAGCATCGGCAAGCCCCAGCTGGACTGTACCTCGTTGAACCACTCCAGGTCACTAGCGGGGCGTCCACCCGGCAACACCGCCGGGGCGACGCCCATCTCGGCGGCACCGCGGCTATTGGTGTCCTTGGAGAGCGCCAACACACGGCTGGTGGGCAGCGTGTCGAGCTCCGCCAGCAGCGCCTCCAGGTCGCGGATAGCATCTAGCGTCGCCTGCCCATCGGGCTCGTCGAGCACGCGTTCGTCGTAGACCACGAGGCCGCGCTTGGCCGTGGCCAGCAACTGCCCCGCCGCCAGGATCGCCTCCGGCCGCGCGGCCGTGGCCTGCGCGCCCGCGCCCGCCGACACCGTGGCCGCGCCGGTCTGGCCGGTTTGGTCCGCTTGGTTATCGTGGCCCTCGTGACTCTCATGATGCGCCAGGCCGGACGCCGCATGGGTAACGGTCTCGGCCAGGTTCGACACGGCGCCACTCAGACCCGCCAGGGCGCCGGCGATGCCGTGGGCATGCTCTGGAGCCGCGTGACCGTCGGTCCGCTGACCGTCGGCTGTATCGGTCGTGGCCGGCGTCGCCACGTCGGTCTGCGCCGCCGCGCCGGACTGGCCGCTCCGCAGATCGTCGCCGCCTGTGTGCGGCGCGGAGACGGGGTTGAGGCCGGCGCGCGCGGAGCGCACGGCGTCGGCCAGCGCGCGCACGGTCGCCGACAGGTTGGTCGGCTGGAAGGGCAGCTTCGCGCCCGCGAACTTATCGAGCCCTGTGTCGTCGTTGCTGATGATGACCGGCTGGACGCCGCGCCGCTTGGCCTGCTTGGTCAGGCGCAGGTGCAACACCATCTGGCGCGCGATGGGGTCGGCGTCGACGAGCACGATGGCGTCGGCGTCCTCGATCGCCGCGATGGGCGCGCCGCCGAGCGTGGCCGTGCCGCCGCGCGAGCCGTTGAGCGTGTCCAGGTGCGGGGTGCGCAGGCCGCCGCGCAGCAGCCGCCCGAACAGGTAAAGTTCTTCGTTGGTGCCGCGCGCCGAAGCCAGGCCAGCGAGGGCGCCGCCGGCGCGGGCGGCGCGCAGTCCGTCCTCGGCCGCTTGAAGCGCTTCGTCCCATGACGCCGGCAGGAAGTGGCCATTCTTCTTAATCAACGGCGAGGTCACGCGCTCGTAGCGCGCCCACGACAGCGTGCCGTAGCGCCCGATGTCGCACAGCCAGCCGTCGTCGACGGTAATATTCTCGCGCGGGGTCAGGCGCATCAGCTGGCCGCGCCGCGTGTTGACGTCGATGTTGCAGCCGACGGGGCAGGTCGGGCAGACGCTGGGCGTGTGCTCGAGGTCCCATGGGCGCGACTGGAAGCGGTACGACTGGCTCGTGAGCGCGCCGACGGGACAGATATCGGTCACGTTGCCCGAAAAGACCGAGTCGAGGGGCCGGCCGGGGAACGTCCCGATCTCCGTCGAGTCGCCACGGTTGATCATCACCAACTGCGCGTCGTCGACGATGTCTTCCATGAAGCGCACGCAGAGTTGGCACAGGATGCAGCGCTCGCGGTCGAGCACGATCTGCGGTCCGACCTGTAGATGCTTCTGGAAGCGGCGCTTGTTCTCGACGAAGCGGGAACGGCCGGGGCCGAACTTGAAGGTCAGATTCTGCAAGGGGCACTCGCCGCCCTTGTCGCAGATCGGACAATCGAGCGGGTGGTTGATGAGCAAGAATTCGAGCATACTCTTGCGGGTCTGCTCGACCGCCTCGGACTTGGTCGTCACCACCATACCGGGCGCGACCGGCGTGGCGCAGGCGGGCGGAAAGCCTTTCTGCTTCTCGATCGACACGAGGCACATGCGGCAGGCCCCCAGCGGATCCATCTTGTTGTTGTAGCAGAAAGTCGGGACATCGATGCCCAGCTTCTGCGCGGCGTGGAGGACCAGGGTACCCTTGGGTACCGCGACCTCCTTGCCGTCAATCGTTAGCGTCACCTCATCGGGTTGCTGCATCATTATCCTCAATAGGCCTGCGACTGCGGTCGCATGGCAGACTACGCCGACTGCGGTCGGGTATCGCTTTCGTAGGGGCGTATTGCATACGTCCTTGTTGGCAGACCGGGCGTATGCAATACGCCCCTACATCAATCTTACCTCTTGACACCACAGTGTCTATCGTTTGCCATGCGACCGCAGTCGCAGGCCGACGACGCCCATCCATATTAGACGGCTATGGCATCCAGCCCCTTCTTCTTGACGCAGGCGCCGGTGCGGATGTGCTCTTCATATTGGTCGCGGAAGTGTTTGAGCGACGAGAGGATCGGGCCGGTCGAGAACTCGCCGAGCGCGCAGAGGCTCTTGCCGACGATACCGTCGCAGATGTCGGTCAGCAGGTCGAGGTCCTCGGGCCGGCCCAGCCCATCCTCGATGCGCTGCACGATCTTCTCCATCCAACCCGTGCCCTCGCGGCAAGGCGTACACTTGCCGCACGACTCGTGGTGGAAGAAGTGCGCGGCGCGCAAGGTCACGTCGACCATGCACCACGAGTCGTCGACCACGATGACCGCGCCCGATCCAAGCTGCGTTCCGATCTTCATCACCGAGTCGATGTCGGCGTTCACATCGAGCTCGTTGGCCGTGATCATCGGCGGGGCCGCGCCGAGCATGATGGCCTGCAGGCCGCGTCCATCGGGGATGCCGCCGGCGGGACCGTAGATCATGTCGCGGAAGGTCGTGCCCATGGGCAGCTCGTAGTTGCCGGGCCGCGCCACGTTGCCACTGATGGAGAAAAATTTGGTACCGGGGCAGGTCTTGGCGCCGATACTGGTGAACCACTCAGCGCCGTTGAGGATGATGTGCGAGACATTGCACAGCGTCTCGACGTTGTTGACCACAGTGGGCTTCATATAGAGGCCCTTGATGGCCGGGAAGGGCGGGCGTTGGCGCGGGTTGCCGCGGCTGCCCTCCATGCACTCGATCAGCGCCGTCTCTTCGCCGACTTCGTACGACCCCGCCCCGCGCTGGATCAGGATGTGCAGGGTCTTGCCCGAGCCCATGGCGTCCTCGCCGACGATGCCCTTGGCGTAGCACTGCTCGACGGCCTCCTGCAGGCGGTCGGCCGGGTAGCGATACTCACCGCGAATTAGGATGAAGGCGCGTGTAGCCCCGATGGCGTAGGCGCCGATGAGGCAGCCCTCGATCAACTGGTGCGGGCTGCGCTCCATCAACTCGCGGTTGTTGAAGGTGCCCGGCTCGCCTTCGTCGGCGTTGCACAGAATGTACTTATCGATGCTGGGATCTTTGGGGATAAAGCTCCACTTACGCCCGGCCGGAAAACCCGCGCCGCCGCGCCCGCGCAGATTGGCTTTGATCACCTCATCAATGATCTCCTGCGGCGATATATCGAAGAGCGCCTTGCGCAGCCCATCGTAGCCGCCGTGCGACATATACGACTCGATCTGGTGCAGATTGGGATCATCCCAGTACTTTGTCAGGACTTTGATATCGTTTGGATGCGCAACGTCTGTCATTTAATTACTCTCCTAGCTGTCAGCAATCAGCCGTCAGCTATCAGCTGATAGCTGACGGCTGATTGCTGACAGCTTAATTATGCCCGCTGCTTACCACTACCATAAATCCGCGTCCCCGACAGGTCCGTCGACGACTCCTCGACGCCGTTGTCAACCGGGCCGCTATCAGGCAGCAGGCGTTCGTCGGCCAGGATACGGTCGACGCTCTCGCGCGTGAGCGGGCCGAACGGCCGCCAGTCGATCTGCATCATAGGGGCCTTGTCGCAGTAGCCGAGGCACTCGACATGGTGCAGCGTGCACCGGTCATCGGGGCTCATCCCATTGACGGGCGCCTGAGTGCGCTCACTAACGTATTCCAGGATGTCGTCCGAGCCGTTGACCATGCACGCCAGGTTGGTGCAGACATCGACGACCTTGTGCCCGACCGGCTCCTTGTAGAACATAGTATAAAAGCTGGCCGTCGAGAAAGCGTCGGCCGGCACAAGATCGAGCAACTCCGCCACCTCCTGCATACCCTCGTACGAGCAATAGCCCTGCTCGGACTGTAGCAGATAAAGCGACGGCCCCAACGCCGAACGCCGGTCGGGGTAACGCGTCTTTAGTTGTAAGATTTTCCCGCGTGTCGTGTCACTTAGCATGCTGTCCTCAGTCGGCAGTCGATAGTCGATAGTCGATAGTCGATAGTAGGCGCTGCAAATAGTAAACGATATGCTTACCTTGCAGGATAACTAACGACTATCGACTATCGACTGTCGACTGTCACTATCTATCCACTCCACCCAGCACAATATCGATCGATCCGATGATCGCCACCACGTCGGCGATGAGACGCCCCTTGCACATGAGTCCGAGCGCCTGCAAGTTGGCGAACGAGGGGTCGCGCACGGAGCAGCGGTGCGGCTTGTTCGAGCCGTCGCTGACCACATAGAAGCCGAGCTCGCCCCGTGGCGACTCCACGGCCTGATAGACCTCGCCGACCGGCGGATGCAACCCGCGCGTCACCAGTTGGAAGTGGTGGATGACCGCCTCCATGGAGGAGGCCAACTCCTGCTTCGGCGGCGCCACGATCTTGCGGTCGTCGATGAGCACGGGGCCGTCGGGCATATTGTCCAGCATCTGCACGACGATCTTGATGCTCTCGCGCATCTCGGCCACGCGCACCAGGTAGCGCGCGTAGCAATCGCCGTCGGTCATCGTCTGCACCTTGAAATCGACGTCCTGGTACGACGAGTAGGGCATCTCCTTACGCAGGTCCCACGCGACGCCGGAGCCGCGCAGCGAGGGACCACTCAAGCCGTAGTCGAGGGCGTCCGCGGCGCTGATCGTGCCGACGCCAATGAGGCGCTCACGCCAGATCGGGTTGTTGGTCAGCAGACGCTCGTACTCGTCGACGCGCGCCGGCATGCGGCCGATGAAGTCGCGCGCGCCGTCGAACCAGCCATCGGGCGGCTGCTGCTCGATGCCGCCGATGCGGATATAGCTCGTCATCATGCGCGCGCCCGAGGCCCACTCGAACAAGTCGAGGATTTGCTCGCGCTCACGCATGGCGTACAAGAAGACAGTCATCGCGCCGAGGTCGAGCGCGTGCGTACCGAGCCACACCAGGTGGCTGGAGATGCGCTGCAACTCGACCAGCAGGATGCGCAGGTACTGCGCGCGCTTGGTGATCTCGTCCGTCACGCCCAGGATCTTCTCGACCGCCATGCAGTAGCCCAGATTGTTGCCGAGCGGGTTGAGGTAGTCCATGCGGTCGGTGCAGGTGATGGCCGACTCGTAGCGCTTATCCTCAATCGTTTTCTCGATGCCGGTGTGCAGGTAGCCAATCTCAGGGCGCGCGTCGACCACGGTCTCGCCGTCGAGGTCGAGCACTACACGCAGCACGCCATGCGTACTGGGGTGCTGCGGCCCCATGTTGATGGTCATTAGGCCCTCGGGATCGCCGCGCTCCTCGATCGACACCGCGTCGGTGACGGCGGACATGATCGTCTGAGTCGTGGCGTTCCCCGGCGGCGGGTTCTTGATGCGGTCTTCTGTCAAGCTCATAATGCACTCCTTCGTCGTGCAGCCGTCAGCTATCAGCAATCAGCCGTCAGCTTTTTCGTGGTCGGCGGCGCGATTGCCCCGGTCAAAAGGCTGATAGCTGATTGCTGATAGCTGACGGCTCACGAAGTGAAAGCTACCTCTTCGCCGCCCATTGCCTCGTCGCGGCGCAACGGATGCCCCTCCCAATCGTCGGGCATCAAGATGCGCCGCAGGTCGGGGTGGCCGGTAAACACGAGGCCGAACATATCCCAGATCTCGCGCTCGAACCAGTTGGCCGCGCGCCAAACCGCCGTAGCCGAGGGCACGGTCAGGTCGGTCTCGGGTACGCCGACCTTGATGCGTAGGCGGTCGTGCCGCTCCATCGATAGCAGATGGTACGACACCTCGAAGCGCGGCGCGTGGCCGACCCAATCGCAGCACTGGACGCCGGCAAGGTAATTGAAGCTCAACCCAGGCTCATGGCGCAAAAAAGAGAGGATGCCGACAATGCTGCCGCGTTCGACCAGGATCGTCGTCTCACCGCGGAACGTCACCAGCCCAATGATCGCGTCGCCAAACCGCTTACGCAGCCGGCCAGCCGCCGGATGGTCGGCGAGCACCTCCGTGCCCGTCAGCCCCGGCGCCATCTCCGTCGTCACTCTACGCCCCTCCTCCGACTAACGATTGGTACATCCAAGTGTTTAGTGACGAGTGTCTAGTGTTTAGTCGATAGCAAGCGCTCATCACTAAACACTAGACACTCGTCACTAAACACTAAATACTCGTCTTACGCGGACGTGATGATGCGCTCGCGCTCGATCTTCTCTTGCAGCTTGATCACCGCGTCGATGAGCGCCTCGGGACGCGGCGGGCAGCCAGGGATATAGACGTCGACCGGGACGATCTTGTCCACGCCCTGGATCACGGCGTAGTTGTTGTAGACGCCCCCCGAGGAGGCGCAGGCGCCCATGGCGATAACCCACTTGGGGTCGGGCATCTGGTCGTAAATCTGACGTAAGACCGGCGCCATCTTCTGGCACACACGGCCGGACACAATCAACAAGTCGGCCTGGCGCGGCGAAGCGCGGAACACCTCGGAGCCAAAGCGCGCGAGGTCGAAGCGGCTGGCGCTGGCCGCCATCATCTCGATGGCGCAGCAGGCCAAACCAAACAGGGCCGGCCACAAGGACGATTTACGCCCCCAGTCCGCCACCTTACTGATAGTGGTCGTGATAACGCTATCGCTGCCGAAACTGCTTTCTAGTCCCAATCCAGGGCCCCCTTCCGCCACACATAGAGCAAGCCGACAAAAACGACGGCGATAAACGAGAACATCTCGACGAGCCCGAAGCGGCCCAGCGCGCGCAGCTGTACCGCCCAAGGATAGAGGAAAATCGCCTCGATGTCGAACACGATAAACAACATCGCCATCAGGTAGAACTTCACGGGGAAGCGCTGGCGCGCCTGGGTCGTGGGGATGATGCCGCACTCGTACGGCATCAACTTCGCCGTCGTCGGACGATGCGGCCCCAGGTACATCGACGTAAACGTCAACAGGATACCCAGCCCGACGCCGATGGCGATGATCACAAGGATGGGAACGTATCCGGCAAGCATTGTCTTTTTACCCTTCGCTACCCTATCGCGCTGGTCAATAAAAGGTACTTTGTGTTCTAAGTAAGCTAACTACTTAGAAGTATAGCATGGCCCCTGGCCCGTCACAACGAGGGCGAACAGCCTCAGGTGTCCCCCATGATGGCGCCACGCGGCCTGACCTTGAAAGGTCTGCCTGGGCGAGACACATGTCTCGCCCCGTATGGACACCGACCGAGACGGCGGCAATGATCTGGAATACGGTATGCTGCGGGCATGAACGCGGCTGAAGCGGGCCAAGCTGTTGGATGAATCAAGAAACGCACGGTGTCAGGCGTTAGGCATACCAGGAGTGCGAAACTGGTTATCGTAGCAGTGGGACAGGTAAAAAGAATTGCTGGCGGATAGTGTGACACAGGCGGTTGGGTACATGGCGCGCACGGTGCTGCCGCGTGGACGCGGCCATATCGCCCACCTGACCATGCGCTATGGCCCCAAGCGCGAGGTGACCTACACCGACCAATGGGGCTACAAGCGCATCGCCCTGCTGACCGACCGCATGGAGGCGTACGGGTTCACCGGCGTGACCGTCCTGCCGCCCACGGTGACGCGCCGCGTCCGGCCCGGCGCCTGGGTCATCGACGCCGGCGCCAACGTCGGACGTGTCACCGCGCACCTCTGCCACCTGGTTGGCTCGCGCGGGCGCGTCTGGGCCATCGAACCGCTGCCGCACAACGCCGCGCGGCTGCGCCAACTCAAAGACCGCAACGCGCTCGACAGCCTGACGATCTACGAGGGCGGCCTGTCGGCGACGGCCGGGCGCGCGACACTGCTGTTGCCCGAGGGCGGCGACAGCGCGTTCGCCTCGTTCGCCAAGACGCGGGGCATGACCGGCGCGCTCGAGGTGACGACCTGGCCGCTCGACGACCTCGTCTACGCGACGGACGAGGGGCGACGGGCGACGGGCGACGGCCAGAAAGTCGCGTTCATCAAGCTCGACGTGGAGGGTTACGAACCGGAGGCGCTGCTGGGCGCCGAACGCACCCTGCGCGAGATGAAGCCGCTGGTGTACTGCGAACTCAACGACATCCTGCTGCGCGACGCCGGCTCCTCGTCGAACGACCTGCTGCGCCGGTTCGCCGCGCTCGGCTACAGCCCCGCGCAGGCGCTCCCGCCCCTCGACGGCGGGGTCGTCGACGTGCTGCTTGCGGCGCAAACCTAGCCTGGATTATTCACCACGGAGACACGGAGGCACGGAGAGCGCCGCAAAGGGGTCAACGTCCCTGGTCTGCCGCTAGGTAGGGAGCCCTGCTATCCTAAAAAATCTCTGTGTCTCTGTGTCTCTGTGTCTCCGTGGTGCAACGGGTGTTCATGAATAATACAGGCTAGCGCCACCGCAAAGGGGTTTGTTCGCGGCGCCGCTCCTGTGCCCCTTTGGGGAGTGGTCCCAGGGGGTACGACGAGCGCCACGGCGCCCTCATCCTTTCGTGTCCTTACGCCCGTCTGTTGACAGTCGCAAGATGACGAAGGCGATAGCGAGGTCATTGGTGTGCGTGATGCTGACCGAGAGCCACGCGGCGCCCATCTGCTCGGCGCGCGCCCTGGCCTTGCCGTACAGGTACACGGTGGGGCGTCCGCGCCGGTCCGGCAGGATCTCGATGTCGCGCCAACGCAGCCGCCTGATGCCGGTCCCGAGCGCCTTGCTCACGGCCTCCTTGGCGGCGAAGCGGCCGGCTAGGCTCTCGGCGCGGCCGCGGCAATAGGCCTGCTCGGCCGGTGTGTAGACGCGGTCGAGGAAGCGCCCGCCCCAGCGCTCCAGCGCGGCCGCGATGCGCGGGATCTCCGCCGCGTCCACGCCGCCGTGCGGCCCCTCCGCCTTGTCCCCAACCCATGCTCCCTCGTGCGGCTGCATCCGCGTTTCCTCCCTCATATTGATCGTCGAGAAGCGTACCGCGCTACAGGCGCGACCGGATGGCCCATAGGTCCGGGAAGAATGGCTTGATGGTCGTCGCCAGATACGATGCTCCCGCCGAGCCGCCGCTGCCGACCTTGGCGCCAATGGTGCGCTCCACCATTTTCACATGCCGATAGCGCCATTCCTGGAATCCCTCGTCGATATCGACCAACCCCTCGCACACATTCCGGGCCGTGGTATCGGTGCGGTATACCTCGATCAGGATGGTCTGGACCTCCGGCGAGGACGCGACAGGCTGCGTCACATCGCGGTCCAGCTGCTCGACCGGAACGTCATAGCCGCCCACCTGGAGATAGCGCAAGAAGGCGTCCCAGAGCGTCGGCCGCCCGTACCGCGCCGCGAGGCGGTCGCGCTCGGCTGAACGCTCGGGGTAGCGCATGTAGGCGGCGTCCTGCTTGTATCCGCACACGAACTCGATCTCACGGAACTGCGCCGACTGGAAGCCGCTGGACGATTCCAGGAAGCCGCGGAACGCATTGAATTCGAGGGGCGTCATCGTTTCCATCACGTCGAGTTGCGCGACGACCGTTTTCAAGATAGCCAGGATACGGCGCATCGTGTGCGCCGCGCGCGCCGGGTCGTTGGCGCACAACAGGTCTTGCAGGTGGTCCATCTCGTGGAGTATCTCTTTGAACCAGAGCTCATAGACCTGGTGGATGACGATAAAAAGCAGTTCATCGTGCTCCGCGCCATGCGGGCCGGTACTGCGTGGAGTCTGAATATTAAGCAGTTCGTCCAACCGCAAGTAACTTGAATAGGTCAAGGCTTTCGACATGCCGCGCTCCTCCTGGCGTCCCCATATACTCCCGCCTTCCTGGTGTCCCCATATACTCCTGCTATAGTTTAACCTTGATAAGCCGCTACGTCGTGACTCGCGCGCTTGGTCGACAAGATCGCATCTGGCTGAGAGGAGAGGGCGTGAATAGAACATCGCATGACCAACTGATGAAACAGGCGCTGCGGGAGCGCTTCGCCGACTTCTTGCGCCTGTTCGATCCCGACACAGCCGCCGGACTGGACCTCGACGCGGGCGTCACCTTCCGCGACACGGAAACGTTCACTGACCTCCCGCAGGGCGCGCTGCTCATCCCCGACATCGTGGCCGAGGTACGCACGCGCGACGGCGTCCCCAAGCTCGTGATCGTGCACGTCGAGGTCCAGCGCGAGCGCGAGGAGGAGGATTTCCCCCGGCGCATGTGGCGCTACTTCATCTCGCTCACGCTGCGCGAGGACGAGTCGGTCATCCCCGTTGCCCTGCTCTTCTACCAAACCGCGGAGGGCGTCGCCTACGAGGTGTACGAGGAGACGCTGTTCGGCCACACCATCGTCACGTTCCGCTACCTGCAGATTAGCCTGGCGCGCCTGGCCCCACAGGCCTACGACTATCTGCATACGGGCAACATCCTGGCGATCGCGCTGGCGAGCATCATGGGGCGGTCGCTGCGTGGAGCCAGGCGTGCGCAGTTGTACTTCGACTGCCTGCGGCGTCTCCTGGAGGCGACGCGGGCTGGCGAAGTCAACCAGGCCGCCACGCGACTGCTCGGCGCGGTGATCGACACCTATCTGCCGGTCGACGTTGAAGATCGTGTGGCCCTGCGGGTACAATTAGAGGCACAGGGACAAGGAGACAATGTGATGGCAATTGCAGTGACGGAGTTGACGTGGCGAGATCAGGTCGAGTTCCAGGCAAGTCGGAAAGATATCAGGACGGTCATCCAGACCCGGTTTGGGCAAGTATCGCCGACGATGCAAGCGGCTCTACAAAGCATGCAGTCGGAAGAAGCTTTGGACGCGTTCCTGCGCCGTGCGGCTGCGGCCCCAACGGAAGACGAGTTGGTCGAGTATGCACGACGGCAAGCCCTGGAAGCAGGGGACGTGGCCGCGACGGAGTCGGTGGCGTTGACGTGGCGAGATCAGATCGAACTCGAAGCGGTCACGCGGGCGAAGCGCGAAGATATCAGGGCGATCATCCAGCTCCGGTTTGGGCAAGTATCGCCGGCGGTGGAAGCGGCGCTGGAGAGCATGCGGCAGCAAGCGGCGCTGGACGCGTTCCTGCGTCGCGCGGCCGTGGCTTCGATCGAGGATGAACTGCTCGAGCAACCGACGTAAAAGGCGAATCCGTGTAGATGTCGTGGGCCAGGAGCCGCTCAACGTCTTCCTAATCTCGCCAGTACGGCCTGTTTCAGCAGGGTCATCTCCTCGACCTTCAGCAGCGAGATGCCCCCGAAGTACACAACGACCGCGGCGGCGCCCGCGATCAGCATCGTCAAGATCTGTCCTCGTAGTGTTTGTAGTGAGAATAGCGCGTACCCGCCCAGCACGGTCTGCAAGATCCAGGCGACGGCGACCATCGCGGCGGTGGCGAGCGCGATCTTCAGGATGGCGGGCAGCGTCGTCCGCAGGTCCAGCGAGCCGAAGAACCTGTAGAACAGGGCAAGCAAAATGAGACCATGCATCGAATTCTGCGCCGTGTTGGCGAAGGCCAGCGCGGGCGCGCCGATCGTCCGGTAGAAGGGAAAGGCGACCAGCGCGTAAAACCCATAGCACACAAAGCCGACCGTCACCGGGACGATCGTGTTTTTGCGCGCGTAGAACGCGAACATGACGAGCTGGTCGACCACGATAAAGGGCAGTTGATAGGCGTAGTTTTGCAGCACCACCGCGGTCAGCGCGGCGTCGCCCGCCGTGTAATGTCGATGCTCGAACAGCAGCGCGGTGATGGGGTGGCGCAACACGATCAGTCCCGCCGCGGCCGGTATCATCAATAGCAAGCCCAGACGGATGCCCATCATAAGGGTCTCCTTGAACTGGTCCTCGTCATTGGCCGTGGCGTACGTGGACAACACTGGCAGCACGGCGAAGGAGAGCGCCGCCGCCACCAACCCGACCGGGAATTGGACGAGCGTCGTCGCGAGCCGCAACGCCGCCACGTTCGCCGTCGAGTTTCCCGGTGCGCGGATTTGCAGGCCCAGATCTACGAACACGAACAACATGCTGACGATGTAGCTGGGGGCCAGGGGCGCGTACAGCCGGAAAATACGCCGGACCGCCGGATGTCTCAGGTCCAGCACGAACATGTAGGGCAACCCCTGTCGCCGCAGCGCCGGCGCGAGCAGCGCGACCTGGACGAGCGCGCCCAGGATGACGCCGAAGACCAGGCCCAGGCGGCCGAACCGCGTGGCGCCCCACAGGCTCGTCGCGATGGCCCCGGCGATCACCCCCACATGCAGGAACCCGGCGGCGAAGGCCGCCCCGCCAAACTTCTTGCGTGCGTACAACGCCGCCTGTAAGACCGCGAACGGCCCCATGATCAGCAGGGCGAACATGACGACCTGCGTGAGTTGGACGGTCAGCGCTTTCTGAGCGGTGGTAAAAGTACCGCTCACGAGTAGTCGCCCCACAAGCCAAGGGGCGGCGAAGAGGAAAATAACGGCGATGGCGAACGTGACCATGATGAGCAGGTTGACGATGCTGTAGACGACCCGCCGCAACTCGCGCCGCCGCTCGTCCTGCGCGTAATCGGTAAACGTCGGGATCAAGGCGCCGCTGACGGTCCCGTTCGCCAGCAAGTCCAGGAACGTCTGCAGCGGGGTGAGCGCCGCCAGGAAGGGGCCCGCGACGCCAGCGCCGAGCGAGGCCACGACGCTCTGGCGCACCAGGCCCATCAAACTGCTCGCCAGGTTGCCCAGCATCACGAACGCGGCCGACTTGACGAGCAACCGCCTCTTGCCAGGGGCGCGCTCGACGGCTACCGCCGGCATGTCCTGTATGTCCTCAGCGTCTGCTTGGCGTGGAAACTCCGGCAGCAGCGTCTGGATGGGCTCAATCTGTTCTTGCATTGAAAGCTTTTTCCGACCTGTTGTGTGATTCGTTAATCCAGTTGCTACATAGGGCGCTACGCCCGTAGACTAGCAGGTATGCGGCTACCGGCCAGAGAAGGGCTGTCTTATGCCTTTCAGGCGCCTGGGCGCCGCGCCATTTATCGGGTACGTTGTTCTATAGCCCCCTCACGCATGAAGCATACGGGAGACCGAGCAAAATGGCGCTGCGCCAGAAGACGCACGGGCGCGCACGGTGGCCGGGAGACCGTGCGCCAGATGGTATCGCGGGCCTGGCCGAGCGGACACGCCCCCGCGCCAGAGTCCGTCGCGCGCATGCGATGGGCGCGGCCATGCGTGGACTTACCGCGCTGGCGCTCGTCGCCGCGAGTATGGCCGCGAGTTTCGCCGCACCCGTCGCCGCGGCGCGTCCATCGCCGCGCGGCGCACATCACACCGCCCACACTCTCGCGCCCGCCATGCCCTCCGCGCCCCTCAATCCCGCGCGCTATGTGCTACCATTTGTCGGGACAGCGCGCTACGGCTATACGTTCCCCGGCGCGACCGTCCCGTTCGGCATGACGCAGTGGAGTCCCGACACGCAGCATCGCGCGCCTGGCGGCTACACCTACGCCGACAACATGCTGCGCGGCTTCAGCCTGACGCACCTCAGCGGCGCCGGTTGCCCGACCTATCAGGACCTGCCGTTCCTTCCCACCGTCGGCCCCCTGACGCCGCCGACGCCGCGGGCGGGCGGACACTGGGCCTGGGCCGGATTCTCGCACTCGCACGAAGAGGCGTCTCCCGGCTACTATCACGTATTCCTCAGGTCGGGGGTCGATGTCCGCCTCACGGCCACGACACGGACCGGCATGGCCCGCTTCGCGTATCCCAAGACCGCCGCCGCGACGCTGCTCCTTGATGGGGGCGGCAGCGTTAACGGCGTGAGCGACGCATCCCTGCGGGCCGTCGGACTCACCGAGATACGCGGCTGGATCACCAGCGGCAACTTCTGCGGACACAATCGCTTCTCCTACACCGTCTACGTCGACGTGCGGTTCAATCGCCCTATTAGGCGCGTCGCGGCCTGGGACGGCGGGTCCTTGCGCGCGGGCGTCCGCGCCGCGGCAGGGCCGCACGCCGCGCTCGTACTCGGCTTCGATACGCGCCGCGACCCTGTCGTTTTGGCCAAGGTCGGCCTCTCTTATGTCGACCTGGCCGGCGCGCGGCGCAACCTCCACGCCGAAAACCCGACGTGGGATTTCGAGGGTGTGCGCCGGTCGGCGACGCGCCAATGGAACACGCTGCTCGGCCGCCTCAGCGTGAGCGGCGGGACCGCGCCGCAAAAGTCCGTGTTCTATACCGCGCTCTACCATGCGTTGATCGAGCCCACCGTCTTGGGCGACGTCGACGGACTGTACCGGGGCCGCGATGACCGCGTGTACCGCGCCCTGGGCTACACGCCGTACACCAACCTCTCGGGGTGGGATAGCTATCGCGGTAAGACGCAACTCCTGGCCCTGCTCGCGCCGGACGTGGCAAGCGACGTGACGCGCTCCCTCCTGGCCGCCGCGCGGCAAGGCGCCGGTCTGCCTAAGTGGCTCCTCGGCAACCGCTCCCTCAACGAGATGGTCGGCGACTCGGCCGACATCAACATAGCGGACGCCTACGCCTTCGGCGCGCGCGGCTTCGACGCGTCCAGTGCGCTGGACGCCATGGTCACCGGCGCCACGCAGCCGGGCATGGCGTCCGATGGCTATATAGAGCGGCCGGGCCTGGGCGACTATTTGATGTTGGGCTACGTGCCGGATAATATACACGGTCTACCCGGCGCGGTCTCGGTGACGCTGGAGTATGCGCTGGACGACTTTGCCGTGGCCCGATTGGCGCAAGACCTGGGTGAGACGACGACGGCCGCGACCTTCCTGCGGCGCGCCCAGAACTGGCGCAACCTCTACAATCCGGTTACCGGGTACATCCAGCCGCGCTGGCCCGACGGGACGTGGCGGCCCAACTTCGTCCCGAGCAGCCCCTGGCTCTACACCGAGGGCAACGCCTCGCAATACACCTGGTTCGTTCCCCACGACCTGCGCGATCTGGTCGCGGCGATGGGCGGGGATCAGGTCGTGCAGCGGCGCCTGGACACCTTCTTCACCTATCTGAACACCGGCGCCGCCGCCCCGTACGCGTGGATGGGCAACGAGCCAAGCATCCTCACGCCCTGGGTCTACATGTGGGCGGGCGCGCCCTGGAAAACCCAGGCCATCGTGCGCAGGGTGATGACCCAATTGTATGATCCGGGACCCGGCGGCCTCCCCGGCAACGACGACCTGGGCACGATGTCCGCCTGGTATGTATGGGCGGCCCTGGGCCTCTGCCCCGCCATCCCTGGGACCGGTATCCTGACGCTGCACGGCCCGCTCTTTCCCCGCGTGCGCGTGTCCGTCCCCGGCGCGCATCTATTTACGATCGAGGGACAAGGGGCGGGGGCGACCCGGCCGTACGTCCAGGCGGTGACCCTCAACGGCCGCCCTCTCTCCCAAACGTGGCTGACGGCGAGCGCCATACAGCCCGGCGCCACGCTGCGCTTCACGCTTGGCGCGACGCCTAACGTACAGTGGGGCAGCGGCGACGCCGCCAGGCCGCCATCCTTCGGCGGAGCCCCGACACAATGAGGGTAGCGGGGGAAATGCGGTTGCTGCTCACGGCGCTTCTCATCATGGCGTCAGGGATAAGCGTAGCGGCGCACGGCGTCCCGGAGACATTTGCCACGATCTCCGCGCCGGCGACCGGGGTCGCCGTCACGGTCTCTCCCGCCGGACCCTATACCATCACCCGCCGCGTCCCCGGCGCCCCGACGTGGACGTTCGGGGGGAACATCGGCCATGCGCTCACGCGCATCGCGGTCACGTCCGGCGCCGACCGCATCGGCGCCTACAGAGAGATCAGCTTCCATTATCGGGCCGGGTCCGCGCGCGTGGCGAGCATTCGCGCCTACGCCGCACGGCCCGTCGTGCTCTTCCGGGTCACCTACCTGGAGAACGCCGCCAACATAGCGCCGTTCCCGACGCTCACGACCTACCCGCGACACGTGTCCTACCTCAGCTACAGCGGCGTGTTCGGCCGCTATCAGTTCGATCGCGGCGGGCGCGGCGGCACGTCCGATAGCCCACGGCTGCTGTTCGACGCCCACGACGACGCGGCCATCTTCTCCCCGGCCTCCAACCCTATGGTCGCGGCCACGACGGTCACCGATGTGGCGTTGTCGAGCGGGATTACGACGACGATCGCGTCCCTGCCCGCGGGACTGACGCAGACCACGATGCTGGCCGTCGGCAGGGGGATCAACAGGACGTTCGACGCCTGGGGCCGCGCCATGACCGCTCTGCAGGGTAAGATACGGCCACCCAACGACGCCGACACCGGCTTGACGTACCTGGGCTATTGGACCGACAATACGGCAGCGTATTACTACAACTGGGAAGATGGTCAGAGGTATCCCGCGCGTGACCCCGCGAACTATACGGGGACGCTCCTGGCGGTGCGCGACGCGTTCAAGCGCATGGGCCTGCCGCTGCACTACATGCAACTCGACAGCTGGTGGTACCCCAAAGGCCCGACGGCGGATTGGGGCATCGCGGGCGTTATCCAGCACTGGGGCGAGTATCTGTATCGCGCCGCTCCAGCCGTCTTCCCGCAGGGCTTACCGGCATTCCAGCGGCAGCTCGGGCTGCCGCTGATCACCCACGCGCGCTGGATCGACCCCAGCAGCCCCTACACGCGGGCCTATGCGATGTCCGGCAACGTGTCCATCGACCCACGCTTCTGGCGCGACACGGCCGCGTATCTGCAAGCGGGGGGCGTCGCGACCTACGAGCAGGACTGGCTAGGTGACCCCACGGGCGCGGTCGCGCGGAACACCATCCACGACCAGACCGCCTTCATGGACGAGATGGCGGCGGCGATGGGCGCGCGCGGATTGAGCATACAGTATTGCATGCCCGCGGCGCGCCACTACCTGCAAAGCGCCCGCTACAACAACGTGGACACGATACGCGTGAGCGAAGACGGCTTCAAGGACGGCCTCGCCGCGAACGGCGCGGTCGACGATAAGTGGACGCCGTTCCTCTACGACTCGCGGCTTGCCAGCGCCCTGGGGGTGTGGCCCTTCACCGACGCGGTCAGGAGCGACAGCAGGCCCAATCTCCTCCTCGCCACGCTGTCGGGCGGCCCCGTCGGCCTGGCCGATACGGTGAGCGCGCTCGAGAGCCACGAGGCGCTGTACCGGGCCAACCTCCTGCGCGTGGCGCGGACGGACGGCGTCATCGTCAAGCCGGACTCCTCGCTCACCCCGATCGACCAGGTTTATCTCCAGGACGCCGCGGGGCTACACCGCCCCATGGTCGCCGCGGCGTACAGCGATCACGGCGGGGGCATGAAGGCCGCCTACGTGCTCGCGTACAGCCGCCCGCGGCCGGACCTGGCGGCCACGGCCGCCTACATGCCGTCCGAGCTGGGCTTCGACGCCCACGGCCGCGTGTACGTCTACAACGACGCCACGCGCACGGGTACCGTTCAACCGGCGGGGCAGGTGGTCACGCCGCGGATACAGCCGTACCAGCAGGCCTACGACATCGTGGTCCCCGTCGGACCGTCCGGCATCGCGTTACTCGGCGACACGGGCAAGTTTGCCTCGCTCGGCACGCAGCGCATCCGCGCCCTGAGCGACGACGGGCGCGCCGTGCGCGCGACGGTCCGGTTCGCCGCTAGCGAAGGCCCCGTGACCCTGTCCGGGTACGCGGCGGCGGCGCCGTCGGCCACGGCGATTTACGGCAGCGTCCGCG
>JAABUV010000559.1_pt1 | contig 56026 bp, 44 predicted proteins | sample 5559971 | NCBI WGS metagenome assembly JAABUV01 (sample SAMN10711881, study PRJNA513362) | rock metagenome | isolation source: Antarctica rocks | place: Antarctica: Victoria Land, Knobhead nord | collected 2015-12-19 | reverse complement strand
CAACATCCAGCACTGCCTGGCGCGCTTCCGGCGCCGCACCAAGGTGGTCTCCCGGTGCAGCACCATGGTGGACCTGTCGTTGCGCCTACTGCACCACCTGCAACAGCCCACAGCCTTCGCAAGCTACGCCCAGAGATTTGCAACTATCTTTGGTTAGAACTCTCCGCAAGTTTAGCTAGAATTCTATTAATGGCAGAGATTGTAATGGGGCCAAAATCTGTAGCACCCCATCCTGCGTGTCGCAAATCATCTCCACTATTTCCGAAACTTTCTCGGTAAAATCTCTTAAGGTGTGTTGCAGGCATGTCACACTATTCTTCAAGAATTTCTGGTTGATTGTTTCTCACACCCTTAAGTAAATTTTGCCATTCTATTTCTTCGTTAATATTTCTATTTTCTATAATAGAGATGCGAGAGAGAACGGCAACAATTTGTTCATCACGCCTTGTTGAGATATTACAAATCTCGCAACAGGAAAAAGCATATCCTTCAGGCCAATTTCTTTTAATAAAAAAACATCTTGGGGGACAATGATCCACTGTATTTGCTTTTTCTCCGCAGTAACAGCAATTATGTTCTTTTACAAGAATGCTTTTAGTACTTTTTTACCGTTCTTTAGCTTGTCCCATGCTAACTCTCTGATAATTAATGATTTTTTATTATATACTTAACTTAAATATTTGCAATCAGGTTGTCTTCAAAGCTCCTTGGCTCCCCGAGATCTTGGCAGTTGCATCCTGCGGGCCTGCCGTACCGCCGTCCCCGCCTCGTCGGCCAGCGCCTCGACCGCGTCCGGAGGCAGGTCGGCGAAACCTTCGCGCGCCTCGGCCATGCTCTGGTCCAGGACGCGCCATCTGACCGCGTCCTCGATGAACCTGGACAGGTCGCCCTTCTTCATGCCGCGGCGGGCGAGGGCGCTGCGAACGGCCATGTCCGTGTCGCGCGACACCGAGACGGTCCAGCGGGTGGTGTCGTCGGGCATGAAGAGCTCCAGGCTGGAGAGGGACAAGCCGCACCATAGCACGTCAGGCGCCTGCGCCGGCGGCCGGAGGTCGTGACCTGCAAGGCAAGCAAGGCCAAGCTCTGCCCAGACCCGCCAGGGGCGAGCCGCCCCTGGACCGGCCTTACTTAAAAAGTGGATTCCAAAGGCCTGCCTTTGGCGGAGTTTGAGGCAGAGCCTCAACCTTCCTTGCCTGCTCCGCCCTATGCCTGCCTTGCGTCCGCTGCCCTGAGCACCGCGTCCACCATCCGGTCCACGTCGCCGTTGCGCGTGCGGTGGTTGACGACGCACGCCCGGATCACGGTGCGCCCGCCGACCCGCGTGGTCGACGGCACCGCGTCGCCGGACTCCTGCACGTCGGCCGCGAGGTCCGCCTGCAGGCGATCGTCGCCGCCGCGCAGCCGGAAGCACACGACGTTCAGCGCGACCGGCGCGCACAGCTCCAGCCGCGGCTCCGCCTCGACCCGGGCGGCGAGGTGGCGCGCGACCGCGCAGCACTGGTCCACCACCTGGCCGAGCCGGTCGGCGCCGTAGCAGCGCAGCGTCATCCACACCTTGAGCGCGCGGAACCCGCGCGACAGGTCCGGCCCGAGATCGCAGGGCCATGGGTGGCCGGCCGCGAGGCCGCGGTCCTCGCGGTGCAGGTAGGCGAGGTCCTGGGCAAAGGCGTCGGCCTGGGCGCCGGGGTGGCGGACCAGCACGCAGCCCGCGTCGTACGGCACCTGCGCCCATTTGTGGAAGTCGAACGCCACGCTGTCGGCGCGCTCGATGCCGCGCAGCAGCGGGCGCAGAGTGGGCGATAGCGCGGCCATGGCGCCGAACGCCCCGTCCACGTGGAACCACAACGCCTCGTCGCGCGCGAGGTCGGCCAGCGCGTCCAGGTCGTCGATCGCGCCGACGTCGACCGTGCCCGCGCTGCCCACGATCAGGAACGGCCGCAGCCCGGCGGCGCGATCCTCGGTGATGCGAGCGGCGAGCAGGTCCGGGCGGATGCGGTGCGCGGCATCCACCGGGATCAGTCGCAGCGCCTCGGTGCCGAGCCCGGCCATGTCCATCGCTCGCGCGACGCAGCCGTGCACGCCGGCCGCCGCGTAGGCGGTGAGCGGCGCGCCCGCGAGGCCGGCGCTGCGCACCGCGGGGCCGAGGGTCGCACGTCGCGCGGTGAGCACGGCGATCAGGTTGGCGAGCGAGGTGCCGGTGACGAGCAGGCCGGTGGTCTCGGGCGGCATCCCCAGCAACTCGGCCGACCAGCGGATCACCTGGCGCTCGATCTCGATCGGCGCCTGGTCGCGGCCGCCGAGGTTGCTGTCGAGCCCGGCCGCGAGCAGTTCCGCCAGCATGCCCACCGCCGTGCCGCCGCCGTGTACCCAGCCCATGAAGCCGGGGTGGAGGTTGCCGGTGGCGTAGGGCTGCACGGTGCGCAGGAAGTCGTCGTACACCGCGTCGGGGTCGGAGGGCGCGCGCGGCGCCGGGATGTGCAGGCCAGCGCGCAGGGGGTCGGGCATACGCTGCCACACCGGGCCGTCGCGCAGGGTCTCCAGGTGGGCGAACACGTCGTCGATCATGCGGTGGCCGAGCGCGCGCAGCCCGGTCCAGTCCGCGGGGTCGAGGCCGATGGGCGCGTCGGGCATCTCGGCATCTCCTCGGGCGGTGCGGCGTGCGGATGGCACAAAGCGGGGCGGGGGGCAAAGCAAGCAAGGCTGGGCTCCGCCCAGACCCGCCAGGGGGGAAGCCCCCCCTGGACCGGCTTTACTTAAGGGATGGACTCCAAAGGCCTGCCTTTGGTGGAGTTTGAGGCCCAGCGCTCGAAGGCGGGGCCTCAACCTTGCTTGCTGCCTTCGTGCCGCCATCGCCGCGGTGCACCATGGCGCGGCCAGGAGGGTGCGCGATGTTCTTCGAGGGGTTCGGGCTGAGGCATGTCGAGGTGGGCGGCGGCGTGTTGCGCGTGCGTGTCGGTGGCTCGGGCCCGCCGCTGCTGCTGCTGCACGGCAACCCGCATACCCACGCGATGTGACACCGCGTGGCGCCGGCGCTGGCGCGGACCCACACGGTGGTATGCCCCGACCTGCGCGGCTACGGCGGCAGCTTCAAGCCGGCACCGTCCGGGGACCACGCTGCATACAGCAAGCGGGCGATGGCGGGCGACATGCTGGCGCTGATGGACGCGCTGGGCTTCGCCACCTTCGCCTTGGCGAGCCACGACCGGGGCGCGCGGGTGGCGCACCGCCTCGCCCTGGACGCGCCGGAGCGGGTGGCGGTGCTCGACATCGTGCCGACTCTGGAACAGTCTGAGCGCGGACATGGCGTTCGCGCTGGGGTACTACCATTGGTTCTGGTTCGCGCAGCCGCACCCCAAGCCGGAGTCCGTGATCAATGCGGCGCCGGACGAATGGTTCAGCGCGCGCACCTCGCGCGACCACGTCTTGGGCAATGCGGCGCCGGATTTCTTCGCGCCCGAGGCGAGGACGGAGTACCTGTCGGCGCACGACCCGCGCATGTGCGAGGACGACCGGGCGGCGGTGTCGATCGACCTGGTGCACGACCGCGCGAGCCGGCTGGACGGGGCGAGGGTGCGCTGCCCGATGCTGGTGCTGTGGGGGGCGAAGGGCCGCATCGGCGGCTGGTACGACCCGCTGGCGCTGTGGCGCGAGCACTGCGAGGCGCCGGTGGCGGGCGGGGCGGTGGCGTCAGGCCACTACCTGGCCGAGGAGGCGCCGGCGGAGGTGCTGGGCTGGCTGACGCCGTTCCTCGCCGACGCGGAGCAGGGCAGGACACGGGCCTGACTCCCGACGCAACGCCTCCCGTCCGTGCGGCGGGCGCAGGCCGGGCTGGGCGCGGGCACGCGAACCAGTCATTAACCGGACCCGGCTATGGTCGCGGCGCGTTTTAGGTCACCGGTCATGCTCCTGCCTCCTGTCCCGATGCATGAGGAAGCCAGGCTGGAAGCCGTCGTCGAGTACGACCTCTCCAAGCCGTTCGACCAGGACGCTTATGCCCCGGTGCTGGAGCTGGCCCGCGACCTGTTCGGGGTGCCGACCGCATTCGTCACCTTCGTGGAGCGCGATACCCAGTCCTTCGTGGTGCGCCTCGGACTGCCCCTGTGCGAGACGAGCCGCGACGTGTCGTTCTGTGCCCACGCGGTGGCAGCCGAAGAGATGCTCGTGGTGCTGGATGCCGCGTCCGATCCGCGCTTCTCCGACAATCCCCTGGTCACCGGAGCGCCGTACATCCGCTTCTATGCGGGCATGCCGCTGTTCAACCCGTCCGGGCATGCCGTTGGCACGCTGTGCCTGGTTGACACACTGCCGCACACCAGCTTCACCGAACCGGACCGCCGCCACCTGCACCAGCTCGCGAACTTGGTGACGGACAAGCTCGAGCTGCGGCGCCTGGATCTGGCACGCCAGAACAGCCAGACCCGCTTCGAGAACATCGCGGCCACCTCGCCCGACGGCATCATCTGCGCCAATGCCGACGGGCAGATCACCTTTTGGAACGCCGCGTCGGAGCGGCTGTTCGGGCATTGCGCGGCAGAGGCGCTCGGCCGGTCGCTGGACCTGATCGTGCCGGAGCGGATGTGCAAGGGGCATGACAGCGGCCTGAGGCGGGTGGCGGGCGGCGGCAAGGCGCACCTGGTCGGGACCACGGTGGAACTGGTCGCGCGGCGTAGGGACGGGTCCGAGCTTCCGGTCGAGCTGTCTCTGTCGATGTGGCAGGAGGACAGCGGCGTCAGTTTCGGGGCGATCCTGCGCGACATCACCGAACGCCGCGCCAACGAGGAGCGTCTGTTCCGCCTGGCGCATCACGATCCGCTGACCGAGCTGCCCAACCGCACCGTGCTGCGCCAGCGTGTCGAGCAACTGGCGCGCGGCGTTGGCGCCGCGTGCCTGCTCCTCGTGGACCTGGACGGTTTCAAGCACGTCAACGACGACCTCGGCCACGCCGCCGGCGACGCGGTGCTGCGGCAGGTCGCGGAGCGGCTGCGGGCCTGCGTGCGCACGACCGACACCGTGGCGCGGCTCGGCGGGGACGAGTTCGCGCTGCTGCTGCTCGGAGTGGGCGATGCGCTGCGGGCGGGCGAGGTCGCCGAGACGGTGATCCGGTCGATCTCGCGCCCGCTCGTCCTCGGCAACCATACCGTGCACGTCGGCGCCAGCGTCGGCGTCGCCGGCTACCCGGGCGACGGCTCGACCAGCGACGAACTGCTGTCGAGCGCCGACCTGGCGCTCTACCAGGCCAAGTCGGATGGGCGGCACTGCCACCGCGTGTTCACAACCGAGCTTCGCCAGGCGACGGATCGCGCCCGCGCCTATGACAACGAGCTGCGCCGGGCCGCCGACCAGGGCGAGTTCGAGGTGTTCTACCAACCGCAGGTACGTCTCTCCGACCAGGCCCTGGTGGGCGCGGAGGCACTGCTGCGCTGGCGTCATCCGTCGGACGGGCTGCTCTCGCCCGCGGCGTTCATGTCGGCGCTGGAGAACCGGCCGGTCTCGATCGACGTGGGGCGGATGGTCCTGCGCACCGCCTGCGCGCAGGCGGCAGCCTGGCGGGCGGGCGGCGCGGCGGCGTTCCGGATCGGCGTCAACCTGTTCGGCTCGCAGTTCCGTGCCGGCAGCCTGGTGCCGGACGTGGCGGACGCGCTGCTGGTATCCGGGCTGCCGCCCTCGGCGCTGGAACTGGAGATCACCGAGAACATCCTGCTGCGCCATGACGAGGGCATGATCGCGCCGCTGCAGGAGCTGCGTGCGCGCGGAGTCTGCATCGCCTTCGACGACTACGGCACCGGCTATGCCTCGCTGAGCATGCTCAAGCGCTTTCCGATCACCCGGCTCAAGGTGGATCAGAGTTTCGTGCGGAGCATGTGCCACTCCGAGGAGGACACCGCCATCGTGCAGGCCGTGCTCTATCTCGGCCGTGCGTTCGGCTTCTCGGTGATCGCCGAGGGCGTGGAAACCGAGGAACAGGCGGAACGGCTCAGGCGCAAGGGTTGCGAGGAGGTGCAGGGCTACCTGTACGGCCGGCCCATGCCGGCTGCGGAGTTCGCGGCGCGGTTCGCGCTGTCCATCCCCCCGGCGCGGCACCTGGAAGAACCCTTCCCGGCAAGGCAGGCGGAGGCCGACTTGCGACCCGGTGCGCCAGAGCTGGCTTGAGTAAGCCGGACGCGGCCGGCCTGATCCATCCGATGCGGCGATGCTGCAAAGTCGCGTCTGCGCCCAACCTGCGGCAGGGTGCCGCTCGAGGCGAGGCTCCGCTAAGACGGCACGGCGGCGCATCTTGAAGGGACGGGCGGATGAAGAACCTTGCGGGCCTGATGAAGCAGGCGAGCCAGATGCAGGAGAAGATGGCCGAGATGCAGGCCAGGGTGGAGGCGATGGAGATCGAAGGCGTCGCCGGCGCCGGGCTCGTGCGCGTCGTGTTGAACGGCAAGGGCGAGATGAAGCAGGTGCGGGTCGACCCCAAGCTCGCCGATCCGGCGGAGATGGAGATGCTGCAGGACCTGCTGGTGGCGGCGCACGCCGACGCGCGGCGCCACGTGGACGCGATGAACGCCGAGGAGATGCAGAAGGTCACCGGCGGCTTGCAGCTCCCGCCCGGCATGAAGCTGCCGTTCTAGGCGGCGGGGCGGGGATCGGGCCGTGGGCGGTCCGGAGATCGAACGGCTGATCGGGCTGCTGTCGCGGCTGCCAGGGTTTGGGCCGCGCAGCGCGCGCCGGGCGGCGTTGCGCCTGCTGATGCACCCGGAGGCGAGAATGCTGCCGCTGGCGGCGGCGCTGGAGGAGGCGGCGCGCGCGGTGCGGCCGTGCGGGGCGTGCGGCAACCTCGACAGCCGCGACCCCTGCTCGATCTGCGCCGACCCCAGGCGGGACCGCACGCTGGTGTGCGTGGTGGAGGGCGTGGGCGATCTGTGGGCGCTGGAGCGCGCGGGCGTGCATCGCGGGCTGTACCACGTGCTGGGCGGCACGCTGTCGGCGCTGGCGGGCGTCGGGCCGGAGGAGCTGAGCATCGCCCCGCTGCTGGCCCGGGTGGCGGCGGGCGGCATCGCCGAGGTGATCCTGGCGCTGGGGGCGACGGTGGACGGGGCGACCACGGCGCACCTGCTGGCGGACCGGCTTGGGCCGCTGGGCGTGTCGATCAGCCGGGTGGGGCAGGGGGTGCCGATGGGCGGCGCGCTCGACACGCTGGACGACGGCACGCTGGCGGCGGCGGTGCGGTCGCGTCAGCCGGCGTGAGCGGGGGAGGCCGACTGCAAAGCAAGCAAGGTTGAGGCTCTGCCTCAAACTCCGCCAAGGGCTCGCCTTTGGAATCCAATACTTGAGTAAGGCCGGTCCAGGGGGGGGGCCACCCCTGGCGGTCTGGGCGTAGCTGCCAGAGGTTCCGACGATCCGCTTGGATCGTTAAGATGGTAGCGGAGGGAGAGACCAGCCTTGCTTGCTGCCGCTTGCCTGCTTCCGCCGAGCCGCGGCGCTTGAAGGCATCGCCGGGGCATCCGTTATGAGCGGCATGGGACACAAGCAGAAGGCCGTGCCGGGCGAGCTCCTCGCCGTGGCGACTCCGTGGCGGGAGTTCGTGGTGGTGTGCGGCAAGTGCAGCCGCAAGCTCGACGGCGGCTTCGGCCCGGACGGCGGCCAGACGCTGCGCAGCGCGCTGAAGGACAGCCTGCGCGAGCAGGGGCGGCGCCGCGAGGTGCGGGTGGTGGAGGGCGGCTGCTTCGGACTGTGCCCCAAGGGCGGCGTGGCGGTGGCGCACGGCGCCGTGCCCGGCGTGCTGCTCGTGGTGCCGGGCGGCGCGCCCGCAGCCGGGGTGATCGAGCGGCTCTCGCGCCCCGGTGCCGTGCCGGAGTCCTGATCCCAACGGCCAATGCGCTGACCTGTCGGAAAGCAAGGCTGGGCTCTCTCTCCGCTGCCTATTCCAACGGCCCAAGCGGGCCGTCGGAACCTTTGGGCAGTTCCGCCCAGACCCGCCAGGGAGGAAAGCCTCCCTGAACCGCCTTCTCCTAAGTAGTGAATTCCAAAGGCGAGCCTTTGGCGGAGTTTGAGGCAGGGCCTCAACCTTTCTTGCGTCCCGCGCCTCGGCGATGGCGGACCGGCCAGGGAGCGCCTAGCTTTCGGGTTGGGCCGCATCGGCGGCGCAGGGAGGGTCGGACCCATGCTCGCCACCTCGCACGCCTTCAAGGCGCACGCCGCAGAGTCGCTGCGCGACCCCGGGCTGCAGGCGGCGCTGGGCTACAGCACGCGCCACATGCAGGCGCGCCGTTCCGCCGCGGTGGCCGCGCTGCCCGAGTTCGAGCGCCTGCGCGACATCGGGCGCGACATCAAGAACCACACGCTGGAGCACATGGACTTCTACCTCGACGCCTACGCACGCGCGGTGGAGGCGGCGGGCGGGCTGGTGCACTGGTGCTCGACGGCGGCCGAGGCGCGCGAGGCGGTGCTGGGCATCTGCCGCGACGCCGGCGCGCGCACCGTGACCAAGGGCAAGTCGATGATCTCCGAGGAGATCGGCCTGAACGAGCACCTGGAGCTGCACGGCTTGGTGCCCGTGGAGACCGACCTCGCCGAGTACATCCTCCAGCTGCGCCGCGAGGCGCCGAGCCACATCGTGGCGCCGGCGTTCCACCTCAACCGCGCCGACTGGGAGGCGCAGTTCCGCCTGAGCCACGCGCACCTGCCCGCCGACCGCGTGTTCGCCGAGCGCAGCGACATCATGGCCGAGGCGCGCGCCGAGCTGCGCACCCACTTCCTGGGCGCCGACGTGGGCATCACCGGGGCGAACTTCCTGATCGCCGAGACCGGGTCCTCGGTGATCGTGACCAACGAGGGCAACGGCGACCTGACGCAGACCCTGCCGCGGGTGCACATCGCCATCGCTGGGATCGACAAGATCGTGCCGACGCTCGAGGACACGATGACCCTGGTGCGGCTGCTGGCGCGCTCGGCGACCGGGCAGGACATCTCGGTCTACACGACGTTCTCCACCGGGGCGCGGCGGCCGGGCGACCTGGACGGGCCGGACGCCTACCACGTCGTGCTGATCGACAACGGGCGCTCCTCGATGCTGGGCACGGAGTTCCAGGACATGCTGCGCTGCATCCGCTGCGCCGCCTGCATGAACCACTGCCCGGTGTACGGCGCGGTCGGCGGGCACGCCTACGGCTGGGTCTACCCCGGGCCGATGGGCAGCGTGCTGACGCCGGCGCTGGTGGGCATCGAGGCGGCGGCGTCGCTGCCCAATGCGTCGACGCTGTGCGGCAAGTGCGAGGCGGTGTGCCCGGTGAAGATCCCGCTGCCGGCGATGATGCGGCACTGGCGGGAGAAGGAGTTCGAGCGCCACCTCACGCCGGTGGCGCAGCGCCGCAACCTGGCGCTGTGGGCGTACCTGGCGCGCAGGCCGGCGCTGTACCGCGCGGCGACGGGCGTGGCGGCGCGGGTGCTGGGCGCGATGGGCGGGCGGCGGGGACGGTTCGCGTCGCTGCCGCTGGCCGGCGGGTGGACAGCGGGGCGCGACTTGCCGGCGCCGGAGGGGGAGACGTTCTTCGCGCGCTACGAGCGCCAGCAGAGGGCGGCGGGGGCGTGAGGGAAGCCAGCAAGGCCAGGGGCTCTGCCCCCAATGCTTGGAAGCGGGGACCCCGCCAAAGGCTCGCCTCTGGAAACTTTTACTTAGACAAGGCCGGTCCAGGGGCGGCTCGCCCTTGGCGGGTCTGGGCAGAGCCCAGCCTTGCCTTCTTCCTCGCCGTGAGCCGGCCATGAGCCGCGACGCCATCCTGGGCACGATCCGGCGCGGCCTGCGCCGCGGCGCGCTGGATGCCGACACCCGCGCCCGCCTGGAGGAGCGCCTACGCGCCCCGCGGCGCCACCTGGTCCCGCTGCGCAGCCTGGTGCCGCACGCCGAGCAGGTGGCGATGTTCGCGCGCCACGTGGAACAGGAGTTCGGCACCGTGGCGCGGGTCGCCTCGGGCGAGGACGTCCCTGCGGCGGTGGCGGACTACCTGGCAGCGCAGAACCTGCCGTCGCAGGCCGCGATCGGCGCGCACCCGGAGCTGCGGGCGCTGCCGTGGCACACGCGCCCGCTGCTGGTGCTGCGCGAGGGCATCGCGGTGGGCACCGACATGGTCTCGATCCAGCAGGGTTTCGCGGGGATCGCGGAGACCGGCACGCTGATGCTGCCGTCCGGGCCGGAGCGGCCGACCACGCTGAACCTGCTGGCCGACACCGCGATCGTGGTGCTCAGGGCGAGCCGTGTGGTGGGGCCTTACGAGGACGCCTGGGACCTGCTGCGCCGCGAGCGGGACGCGGCCGGAGAAGGGGCGATGCCGCGCAACGTGATGCTGGTGACTGGGCCGTCGCGCTCGGCCGACATCGAGCAGACCTTGGAGCTGGGCGCGCACGGGCCGCGGCGGCTGCACGTGGTGCTGATCGACGACGCCGAAGCCCCCGACGCCGGCCCGCCCGATCCGAGCACGGCCGACCAGGGCGTGGCAGATTTGGGTGCCGCGGGCGTGGCGGCCCGGTGACGTGAGCGTGCGTCGGCGGGCGGGGCTCAGCGAGGCGGACTTGGCGCTATGGGCGGCGTACGCGCGGCTGGTGGTGCCGATGGCGGGGCGCTCGCTGCCGGCGCTGCCAGAGGTGCCGGCCGGCGTGGTGGTGGCGCCGGCTCCTGCGACGCCGGCGGGCTCGCTGGTGCTGTCGCGCGCGGTGGTGGGGCCGGCGGTGGCGCGGGTGGCGCCGCTGGTGGTGGGGATGCAGCCGCCGGGGGTGGACCAGGCGACCTGGCAGAAGCTGTGCCGCGGCAAGCTGGCGGCGACGCGCACGCTCGACCTGCACGGGCGCACGGCGCAGCGGGCGTTCCACGCGCTGCACGCCTTCCTGCGCACCGCGCACGTCGACCGGCAGCGGGTGGTGGAGGTGATCACCGGGCGGGGCAGCGGCGAGACCGGCGGGGTGATCCGGCGCGAGTTCCCGCTGTGGCTCAACCTGTACGAGCTGCGGCCGATGGTGCTGGCGGCGGCGCACCCGACGCCCGGGCCGGGACTGGCCAACGTAGGGTCGGTGCGGCTGCTGCTGCGCAAGCCGCGCTAGGCGCCGAAGAAAGCAAGGTTGAGGCTCTGCCTCAAACTCCGCCAAAGGCTCGCCTTTGGAATCCACTACTTAAAAGAAGCCGGTCCAGGGGGGGCTTCCCCCCTGGCGGGTCTGGGCAGAGCCCAGCCTTGCTTGCTGCCTGACTGCTACCGGCCGGCGCGCCTCAGTAGAGCGCGCCCGGCCACTCGATCACCGCCATCCTGAGCGACGGCAGTTGCTCGGCCTGGCGCAGGTATCGCTCGATGGAGTGCAGGCCGCGCCCTTCCCACAGCGCGGCGGCCCCCATGTTCCTGATCCGGAGCAGCTCGACGCCCCACAGGAGGTCCGCCATGCTGGGCTCCGCCCCGAACAGCCACGGCGTCGCGAGCGAATCCAGGGTGCGGGCGAGGGTGGCGTGGGCGTCAGCGGCGTTGTCGTAGGCGGACTGCATGGCCGGTGCCGTGAAGAGCCGCGCCGCGGCCTGGGCCTCCTTGGACCGCTTCGCCGCGTAGGCCTGCACCAGGGTCTCGTCCCCGGCGAGGTCGGCCATATAGGTCTCGCAGCGCCTGACCTTCTCGCGAGCGAACTCGCTGCCGTCGCGGCCGCGGCGGGTGGCGGGCCGGGTGTCCTCGCCCAGGGGGGGACAGCCAGCATTTGGTAGTTCGGCAGGTGGTCGATGACGTCGATCTCGGCGTCGATGGCGGCGACCAGCCGGTCGGGGCGAAGCCTGCGGGGCTCGTCCACCAGCGAGTCGAGGTAGTTGCAGATCCGCTTGGAGTCGACCAACACCTCGCCCGCCTGCCAGTCGACGAGAGTGGGCACCACGGCAGGGTCGCAACCGCCGCGGCTCACCGAAGTGCTGCCCGTATGGGTGGTGACGAGCGGCAGGCCGAGGTGGCGGCAGCCCATCATGCGCAGGCGGACATGGGAGGGGAAGTAGGTCTGCCCGGCAAAGATGTTCATCGTGTGCGACCGGTCGCCGATCTCGTGATGCGCCAGCACTGTGCGCACCTTCTGCGAGCAGATCGAGTTCGCCGCGTGGAACAGCTCGAATCTCGGGTCGGCGCCGCTGTCGCCGATGACGTCGCCCTGTGCGCCAAGCGCCTCGGCGGCGGCCGACACGGCAGCTTCGAGTATCGTTCTCACCGGCGGCTCATCTTCTCGCCATGCCGCGGGCCGGGTCATTTCCGTCGGCTCCGCGCCACACTCCTGTCTCAGGCCGCGACGCACGTCCGGTTGCCACTCGTCGCGAGCCGCAGCGCCAGCCATGCCGTGTCCGGCAGGTCGGCGCCGTCCGCAAACCGCTGCGCCTGGCACCGCCGCCTCACGCTGCCGGGATGACGACGCTCGAGCAATCCAGCGACAAGTGACTTCCAGAAGCAGCACTTTCGGCCCCGCCATCCCGCTAACACGCACGATGTCCCCGAACTGCACCGCTCGTGTGGCGGCGCAGCCCGGGGGTGTCAGATCACTGCGCGGTGTGGGTCATGCCGTCCGGCGTGGTGACCGGGACCTGGGCGGTGTCCTGCACGGCGGACTGGGCACGCGCGGCCTGGCGATGCTTGTGGCGCACGTACATGCCGGTGGCGCAGCCGCCCATGGCGCCGAGCACGCCATGATGGGCGAGGTGGCCGCCCACGGCGCCGGCCGCGCCGTACTTCAGGCAGCCGCCCGGCTCTGCCTGCGCCGACCCGGTGGCGAGTCCGGTGGTGAGCACCGCGAGCGCGGCCAGGAATGCGGTCGTCTTCATGTCAAATCTCCGTTACGGCATGTCTTCGCCGGGTGGGTTCGCATACGCGGCGCTGTCATGCAACGTCGATGTTACACGGCTTCGTGGCGAGAGCGTGGCGCGCCGGGCGGTGTTGCGTTCGGACCCGTGGCCCTGCCCCTTTGCCCCGAGGCCAGGATCGCGCGGGGAAAGCACCCGGACTCCTTCTCCGATCGGGCCGTCGGCACGTCACGGGGCTCCGCGACCCGAATGCTGCGAAGGCGAGTGTCCGGCGTGTCCCGTCTTGAAGCAGGCCGCGGCCGGAACGATGCGAGATCCGCGGACATGCCCGGTCCGAGCGAAGGCCGCCGGGTGGCGTTGACTGGCATGGACACGCAGGCGCGCCGGACGGCAGCGATACAGGGCACACGTGGAACAGCTCCAGCCACCCTGCGGTGTATAATAAGATATCGCAATGAAATCGGCGCAGGGCACAGGGATTGCGGCCGCAACGCCGGATGTTCCGCACTTTGCGGAGCGGTGTGTGATGGATGTCACGGCAGCGTGAGGAATTGGCTAATTCCTGCAAGAACGGCGTACCGGTCCAGGATAATACGCAATCAGAACGGTCTCAGCGGCCTTTGCACGCGATTGTACATTTGAATAATTCGAGACGCTCTTCTCGTTTTGAAACATGCGCCTGCTGATCGCCGGCCGGGCATTTCTTGACAGGAACCTGGGCTCCTGGGGCAGTAAAACTCCCCTGAAGGAGCATCCTGGTGAGATATCCTGCCAATCTGGCCCTGACGCTGGGCGTCATGCTGGTGACATATTCCAGTCCTGGCCACGCACAGCTCACAGGCGAACAATACGTTGCTGCACAGAACAACGTCGTTGCGCCGTTCGGCTACGGTGCCGTGACTCAGCTATTTGTAAATACCAATGGCCAGACCGGCAACGGGTGGTGCAAGGCGTCCGGCGGCGCGGCCTCGACCTGCCTCTCGATCTCGGGCACTGGCGACTGCACGTGGCTGGTCGGCCCCAACACCGTGGTCTCGTGCAACCAGAACGGGAAATCAGGCGTCGACGAGTCGCGGTTCGCTCCGGTGAACTGCAACGGCAGTCTCAACGGCGACAACAACGTCAGCGGCCTGATCACCGAAGCAGACTGGTGCGGCTGGGCCGGGTACATGGCGCAGCGTGTCGCGGACACGATTTACCAGTACAACGACTACGTGCGCATCGGCGTCAACCAGCGCTTCGGCGGCACGGTGTTCGAGCTGTACGGCACGGACAGGATGGATCGTATCCAGCAGCATCCCGGCGGCGCGATGCAGATGGCGCTCTATGGCGACACCGTCGGCTACGCGCCGCCCGGCACGCCCACCGGCTGGTTCGCCTTCAATCCGGCCCAGAACTTCCTGCCCCCCAACGCCACCGGCTGGGACAACACCGCCTATCCCACCCAGGCCGCGTGCAACGCAGCCCACCCCGGGGTAGGGTGCCGCCAGGAGCTGGCGATCGACAATGTCAGCGACGACATCACCAACGTCGGCTGCGCCAACAACGGCCAGGACGCCGGTACCGGCTTCAACCCGTTGCAGGCGGTCTCGGCCAACTGCTGGTACGGCGACGCCAACAACTACGTCGACGACGTGTACTCGCCGGCGCCCGGCCTGCTCACCGTCGACAAGCACGCGCCCAACAACTACTCGAAGAGCAGCAACGTCCCCGGGCTGTTCTGGGCGCAGAGCTCGCAGGTGGTCGGGCCATTCGCGCAGCTCACCTATGACATCGCGGGCGGCGCCAGCCTGCGCACCATGACGCCCGACTTCCAGGAGCTGCCCGCGATCTTCCTGCACAAGGGCATCGGCGCGCTGGTGTACTACTATCACGGCCCCAACCCGTACGCCGACGTGGGCGGGCTGGTGAGCCGCTCCTCGCTGGCGCAGGGCGCCAGCGGCATCCTCGGCTTCACGCCGCGCACCGGGCAGTACGGCGCCGGCTACGACGTCGGCCTGACCGAGGACTGGGCCAGCATGTGCGACGCCAGCGGCACGAAATGCGTTACCATCGCCTCGTTCTCGAACAGCGCGCAGATCATCCAGGCCAGCAACACCGCCGAGAACTCCTACTTTGGCATCCACGGCTTCTTCACACTGGCACCCGGCCTGCAGCAGCGCGCCACGGTGTTCATCGCGCCGTACCGCTACGACGACATCGTCGGCGGCAAGTCGGTCCGGCAGTGGGTCTACCAGCTCAGGCAGAACCAAATGCTGCCCCCGGCGCCGACGCACGGTCCGAACTACTAGAAGGGCGGAAAGCAAGGTTGAGGCCCCTCCTTCAAGCATGGGCCTCAAACTCCGCCAGGGCGAGCCGCCCTGGACTGGCTTTACTTAAGAAAAGCCGGTCCAGGGGGCTTTCCCCCCTGGCAGGTTTGGGCGGAGCTGCCGAAGGTTCTGACGATCCGTCTGGATCGTCGGAACGGCAGCGGAGGAAGAGCCCGGCCCCGCTTTCTTCCAGGCCGGCCCCGCGCCTTCTTCCAGGCCGGCGCCGCCTAGGCCTCGGTCGCCAGCGGCGCGTGGTTGAGCAGGGCGACCAGCGTGACCCCGCCCAGGGTGTTGCCGATCACGGTCGGCACCAGGAAGTGCGTCAGGTAGGCGAGCGGCGGCACCTGGCCCGCGAACACGGCGAACGCGGCCTCCACCGAGCCGGCGATCGCGTGGGAGAAGTGCCCGATCGCCACGAAGTAGGTCAGCACGAGGATCACCAGCATCCTGGCCGAGCCGGCACCCGGCAGCAGCCAGATCATCAGCGCGATCAGCCAGCCGGCGAGCACCGCCTTGACCAACATCGGCCAGAAGCTGTCGTGCATCGCCTCGGTGGCGATGCCGCACAGCGCGTCCCACAGCGCGGGTTGGAACAGCGCCTGGTGGCAGATTAGCAGCGCGAACAGCGCGGTGCCGACGATGTTGGTGGCGAGCACCACCGCCCAGTAGCGCAGCAGCGTGGGCACCGCGCGCCACTCGCGCCCGGCCAGCACCGGCAGCACGGCGGTCAGCGTGGTCTCGGTGAACAACTGCTGGCCGCCGAGCACCACGATCAGGAAGCCCAGCGTGTAGCCGAAGCCGGAGAGCAGGATGCGCCACTCTGCGTCGGGTAGGGCGCTGCGGATCAGCGCCATGGCCAGGAACGAGAAGCCCATCGACAGGCCGGCGGCCAGGCCCGACCAGGCGACGGCCCCGCTGTGCCGGGCAAGGTCGGACTCGCCCTCGCGGCGGATGACCTCGTGGATGTCGGCGGGCGTGGCACCTGCGGTGGCGCTGCCGGTGGACGGCGCCTCGTCGTCGGGCATGGGCGGGCACTCCTGGTTGGGGGCGGCGGGCGGCCAGGGGCCTTGACCCATCAGCAAGTAAGGCTGGGCTCTGCCCAAACCCGCCAGGGGGGAAGCCCCCCTGGACCGGCTTTACTTAAGTGTTGGATTCCAAAGGCGAGCCTTTGGCGGAGTTTGAGGCAGAGCCTCAACCTTGCTTGCCCGGCCGCTCTTGTCGTCCATGCACGAGCCGGCTCGGCCCCCGGTCTCAGGCTGTCTCCCGCTCCGGCCAGAACCCGTTGTCCACCGCCTGCTCGAACGTCCAGGGACATGCCCATGCGAACACGTCGCGTGGCAGGTCCGTCTCCCGCTCCGCCCGCAGCACCGCGTCGCCGTAAGCATCTGCCACCGCCTCGTCGCGCCAAGCCCCGAGGCTCGGGTTGTCGCGCAGGTGCCGCGCGATCTGCCGCCGCTGCTCCTCGATCGTCAGCCGCCAGCTCTTGCCGCGCCGCTCGGGCTGGTGCGCCCACTTCAGCAGGTGCAGCAGCAGCACCGCGAGTCGGCTCGCCATCTCGCGCCGTTCGCCGCGTCCCAGGGTCTCGATCTCCTCCGCGATGTGCGCGACGTCCGCCTCGGACAGCCGACCCGCGCGCAGCAGCGCGGCTTGCTCGTTCGCCCAGGCATGGAAATCGTGGTCGTAGACATCCGCCTTGCTCATGGGCCCACCGCCACCTTGCGCCAGGACCGGCGCCTCCGCTGCACGCTGCACACGCCAGGAGAGTAGGGCTGCTCCGCCCGGATCAAAAGCCGCCCCTGCCGCCCCTTCACCCAATCGTGCCGTGGCAGGACGGCTTTATCCTTCCTTCAAGAGCGCCGGTCCAGGGGCGGCTCGCCCCTGGCGGGTCTGGGCGGAGCCCAGCCTTCCTTGCTTCGGCCGTGGTTCACAGCATCCGCTTGCCCGCGATCCTGAGCCACGGGTGCCTGCGCTCCATGTCCTCGACGAGCGCCCGCTTGTTGCTGCGCTGCTCCGTCTGGGTGTGGATCATCGAGCCCCGGTGCACGCGGTACTCCGCGAGCACCTCCCCCACCGCCTCGCCCCACAGCCCGCGCTCCACGAGCCGGCACCAGAAGTCGTAGTCCTCCCAGCCGAAGCGCACGTGGTCGTAGCCGCCGCCGGCGGCCCAGGCCCACTTCGCGACCAGCGCCATGGCGTCGACGTAGTTGCCGCTCATCAGCCGCCCAGCGGAGAACGGCAGCACCCCGAACACCGCGTCGCTGTCGCCGAACGAGCGGATCTGCGGGTAGGCGAACGCGGCGCCGTCCGCCAGCGCCGAGAGCAGCCGAGCGCAGCACCCGGGCGCCAGCCGGTTGTCCGCGTCGAGCGGCAGCACGAACGGCGTCTCGGCGGCGGCGAACGCGCTGTTGCGCGCAAACCCCAGCCCGGCGTTGGCGAGGTGGCGGCGCACCACCACGCGGTTGAACCGCGGCGTGTTCGCCCGCACCCAGTCCAGCACCATGGCCACGGACTCGTCGCCCGAGCCGTCGTCGACCACCACCAGGTCGAGCGGGCGCAGCGTCTGCGCGGCGACGCTCTCCAGCGCCTCGACCACGTACTCTGCATAGTTGTACACCGGGATCGCCACCGTGACCTCGGCGTCGCGCAGCCCGTCGTGGACGAACAGCACCTCGGACTCCACGAGCGCCGGCAGCGCCGGCCGTGCGGCCCCTGCGCGGCGCAGCCCCAGCTCGAAGCCGCGCGCGCCTTCCCGTGCGCCGGCGACCTGGGACAGCACGTCCTGCAGCGCCTCCGCCCGCGCGTTCGGCCCCCACTGCGCCAGTGCCGCGTGGTACGCGTCGCGCGCCATGCGTGCCCGCAGGGCAGGGTCCGCCGCCAGCCGTTCCAGCGCCTCCGCCCACGCGGCCTCGCCGTCGGCCAGCAGCCCGGTGCGCCCGTCCTCGATGGCGCGCGAGAACGGCCCGGTGGGCGAGGCGATCGTGGGCACCTCGACCAGCGCCGCCTCCCACCACTTCAGCTCGCTTTTCGCCTCGCAGAACGGGTTCGCGAGTTCCAGCGGCGCCAGGTTGATGTCGAAGCGCCCCATCTCCGCCGGAAGCAGGGCCAGCGGCACCATGTCGCGCCACTCGATCTGCGCCGCCACCGGCTTCAGCTCCGGATACTCGCCCGCCAGCACCACGCCCTCGCCGCTCGACGGGTCGCGGAACAGCACCAGCCGCGCCTCCGGCCTGCGCGCCAGCAGCGCCGCCACCGCGCCCACCGCAAGGCCGAAGTCGCGCTGGTGGGTGCGGCTGCCGCCGGCGTAGCCGATGCGCAGCAGGCCCTCGCCCTCGCCGCTGTCGCGCCGCTGCCGCACCGCGCGGCGCGCCGCCACCAGCGAGCCCGCGTCCCAGCCGTTGGGCAGCACGTGGGCGATCTGCTGAAGCTCGCGCACGTGGCCCGCCAGTTCCTCGGTGGTCACCGTGACGAAGTCCGAGGCGTCCATCGTCCTGCGCACGCGGGCAAAAAACTCGCGGGTGCCGTCCTCGGAGAAGCGCTGCGAGCGGATGCCGTCGATCACCTCGATGGTGGCCAGCTCCGGGCGGATCATCAGGTCGTCCACGTCGAACACCACGACGCTGCCCTGCCTGCGGCACACCTCGACGATGCCGTCGATATGGCCTTCCCACGCCACCCGCCACAGCACCACGACGTCGGCCCCCGCCAGCACCTGGTCGTCCACGCCGCGCAGCCCCAGCGCCTCCGCCTCCCAGCCCAGCGCGCGCGCCGTCGCGGCGTAGCGCTCCACACGGTAGACGCTGCCCGGCGTGTGCGCCTCGCCCGACAGGAACAGGATGCGCCCGCGCCGGCCTGCCCGCGGCGCCGCCACGCGCGCCAGGGCGCTCGCGCCGCCATCGCCGCCCGCCCGAACCTCCGCTGCCGCTTCCGTGTCCGCCGCCTTTGTGTCCGCTGCCCCGACCCCGGCCTCGCCAGCCGCGACCTCGCCCGCCTCGTCCGGCGAGGCCCGCGCGGCGTCGGCAGCCCCAAGGTTCCCGGCCGGAGCCTCGCCCGGGTCCACGGCCGCCGGCCTGTCCGGACCCTGATCCGGCACGCCAGGGTGCAACGTCCCCAGCTCCGGCGGCGGCGCCCCGTCCGACTCCGCCCGCGGCTCGCCCGGCCCGCCCGGCCGGACCATGCGCATCCCCGCGCGCAGCGGCTGCGTGATCCGCCACGCCGTCGAGCCCAGGATCAGCCGCCGGTCCTCGCGCAGCCGCGCCACCTCGCCCCACGCGGCGCGCACGCTCGCCGCCGCCTCGCCGTGCGCGCGCCGCGCCGCCGCCTCCCACTCCGCGGAGCGCCGCGTCAGCTCCGCGCGATGCTCCTCCGCCGCGCGCGCCGCCTCGTCCGCCCGCGCCGCCTCCAGCGTCGACACCTCGACCGCCCGCGCCGCCGCCGCCGCGCGCGCGCGCTCCCGCTCCGCCGCCGCGTCGCGCTCCAGCGCCGCCACGTTCGCCTTGGCCGCCGACAGTTGCAGCCGCAGCGAGCGCCGCTCCGCCTCCGCCACCGCCAGCCTCGCCGGGCTGTCGCCGACCTCCGCCGCGAGCCGCTCGCCCCACTCGCGCGCCTTCGCCTCGGCGACCTGCACCTCCGCGGTGAACCGCCGCGTCAGCATCAGCGACTGCTCCACCTCGCCACGCTCGCCCAGCAGAGAGAACCGCTCGCGCACCCGCGCCACCCCCGCCGCGTCCAGCGCGCACAGCGCCGCCAGCTCCGACGGCGCCTCCGCCCCCACCAGCAGCACGCCCAGCCCATGCGCGTGCAGGAACTCGAACGACGGGTACTGCCCCCGCAGCTCCGCCCACAGCCGCCACACCCCGAAGCCGCGCTCGCGCACGTTGGTGTCGTGGAACAGCACCACCGCGCGCGCCGACAGCTTCGCCCCCCACGTGGCGAAATCGTGCGCCACGTCCTCGTGGCGGTGGCGCCCGTCGATGTGCAGCAGGTCCACGCTGCCGTCCGGGATGTAGGGCAGCGCCTCGTCGAAGGTGCAGCGCAGCAGCCGCGAGAACGTGCCGTAGCGCTGCGCGTGGAACCGGCTGAAGGTGGCAAAAACGTCCTCGCCGTAGAACCCCGCGTGCTCGTCGCCCGCCCAGGTGTCCACCGCGAAGCACCGTGTCGCCAGGCCCTCGCGCCGCACCTGCTCGCACATCGCGGCATACGACACGCCGTTGTGCGTCCCAAGCTCCACCAGCACCGCAGGGCGCGCGGCCGACACCACCCAGTGCGCGAACGGCACATGACCGTGCCAGGCGCTCTCGGTCTCCAGCAGCGTCGGGCGCTCGAACACAGGGTCCAGCGCGGGCGTGGCCAGAGCGCGCACCATCGCGGGGTCGGGGATCAGGGTCTGGTCCATGCGGTCGTCCTCCCAGGCAGCAAGGCCAGGGCTCTGCCCTGGACCCGCCCCTGCTTCAAGGCGGGGGCAGCGCCCCTGGATCGGCATCCGATAGGAAAGCGCAGGTGGGCGGGCGGCGGAAGGGCAGGGGGCCCGGGCGCGTCCAGAAGAGGCGCCGCCAGTAATCTGATGCCCGGGTACGGTCTCCAATGGAGCCGGGGAACGTAGGCTTACGTTGATGTTTGCGTCTCGAACATCCGATGCTCGTAGAAGCCGAACATAGGTTCTCTAACTCATTATCTGCGGCTTTGCGTCTATCTCGGCCAACCAAGTGCTTCAGTCAGCCTCCCAGAAGCAGACACGGCAACCAGAGTCAGCTCCCAGCCGGGGGGGGGGGAGATGGTTTGCCGTCGTTCAGTTCATGTCGGTGAACAGCTGCCCTGAGAGGCGATGTAGTCTCAATCAAACAGTCAAGATCGATGCAGTTTCAACAACCTTCGCAAAATCAGCCTCAAAATGGGCCATTGTCACATCGAAGATTGGCTGGGCGGGCAGATCAGCCGAAGGTAGGTCGAAGCCAAGCACTGCATCGCGTACAACAGTCATTTTGAACCCCAGATCAGCACCTGCACGCACCGTGGAGTTTACGCAGAAACCAGCGACAGCGCCGGTCACCGTAAGATCTGTTATGGCGTACTTGCGAAGGTAGGCTTCGAGATCGGTCGATGCAAATGCTGAGGATGTTCGTTTAAAAAACACAGCTTCATTTTCATGGGCCTCTGCGCAGGACATGGGCTGATACCCTGGTGCCTCTGGATGAAGCGGCGAGGTGGCGTCGTCATCTCGATGGCGAATGTGGATGATAGGCTGCCTTTTCTGACGGAAAGCGTTGGTAAGCTCTGCAATACGTATCGACGCATTTGGGTTGACGCAATCGCGCCCCGCATCGATACGTTGCTGCATCAGCACTTGCATGTCGATGATGACTAGTGCCGTCGTCATACTGTCCACTTTCCTTCATCTAGAGCTAGATATGTGCCCGCCTCCTAACACGACTCTTGAATAGCAGGCAGGGGAATGATCCAGCTGGAGTCCCGGAGCCTGTTCCATAAATGCAGTGAGCCGACTGTTGCCAAGCGACCGCTGGGGGACACCGTTAGCTCTGCTTCCTTAGCCACGCACAGCTGCCGTTCCGCTAACGGCCAAACGCAGTCGTCGAGGTTGTTGCTGCGAAGCCATGCCATGCCTGGCGTCGCGAGCGGACAGCGGGCAGATGCGTCCGCTACCGCAGCCCCGCCCTGTGCAGCACCGCCCCCGCCATCCTTCGCGCCGCCGAGCGAGTGTCCGGCTCGACGACGCGCCGGATCGCCACGTCGCAATACATGTACGGCTGCAGCGCCAGGTGCGTCATCTCCCAGCCGTGCTCGACCATGAACTCGTGCGCCGCCTGGATCACCCCGTACGGCGCCATCCCGGGGCCCACGACATCGACCATGGTGTAGTCGTTGAGCACGATGATCCCGTCCGGCCGCAGCTTGCGCCGCACGATCGCCAACTCGCGCCGCACCGACTCGTAGGCGTGGTCCGCGTCGAGGTAGACGACGTCCACCGTGGCGTCGCCGAGGTTCTCCAGCGCCCGCGCGCTGTCGTCCTGCATCACCAGCACGCGGTCCGCCGCGATCTCCGCGGCGAAGCGCTCGCGGTAGTACTCGACGTGGGTGCGCCCTGCGAAGATCTCCTCGACCGGCCGCCCCGCCCAGCGCATCGGCCAGGTGTGGAAGCGGAAGTCGTCGATCGCCACGAAGCGGCTCGGCTGGCACACCCGCAGGATCTCGGAGGAGAAATCCCCCGTGGCCACGCCGACCTCGACGAACACGCGCCCGCGCGGCAGCAGCGGCAGCATCGCGTAGCGGTCCGGCAGCACGCGGGCGTGGCGCAGCAGCCGCTCGGGCAGCAGGGCCGCCGCCACCGCCACCGGCCTGTCGCCCGCCACCGCACGCGGCGCCGCCGGCCCGTCCACGCCGGCCGGTTCTGGCAGGCCCGGGTCGGCGGGCACGCCCTGGCCGTCGCCTGGCGGCTCGCCCTGCTGGAGCCCCTGCTGGAGCCCCTGCTGGAGCATCGTCATCGGCCATCCTCCCGGGCTGTGCCGCACGCCGCACGGACATCGTGCGCCGCGACGTACCCTCGCCCGGCGACGGTGTACCGCACCCCCCGGCGGCCGCAAACCGGGTTCACACGCCATCCTCATGCCTGGCCATCCTCACCCTGTCCCGCGTTCCGATGTCCCAGCCAGCCCGTGCGGCGTGCCTCGCTGCGTGAACCCTGATCGCCACGGCGAGCACATACCCCGTTAAGCAGAGTCGTAATATTTCTGTGACCCAGTCTCATTTCCAGGGCTGCCTTCATTCGAGGCATTCCCGGTGAATTCGCAATGGGCGTATCCGCATTTTGCGCATCAAGGCAGACGCCGCGATGGTGCACCGCGGTATTTTCGTTTTCTCGATCACAACATGGAATAATCTTGCAGATGGCGGTGCGAGATGAATGGCGTGTCTACCAGTAATTACTCTGACGCTGCACCGCAGCATTAAGAATACGGGATTGCGAGTGCCGCATTAGTCTACGGATGGTCTCGCCAGTGCGCCACATTTGGCAGCTCTGACCGTCTGCGATCCGCTAGAGTACCGGTATATGCATATGACAGGTCGGTTAACCTATTCGTTTAAGCTTGCGTTGCGCGCCCGGGTTCGGTTAACCAATCCATGGACGCATCGCGTGGCTGCCGCCACAAACTGCCGATCTATAAAGGGGACTAACCCATGACAGCCGTAACCGTGACGGGTGCCAACAACCAGATACTGACCGTTCAGTTGAACGGGGTCACCAACTTCACCGTGGCCCAGCAGTTCGCCTCGATCATCAACCAGGCGGCCGGGGCTGGCACCCTGAGCGCCTACAACGTGACGGGCAGCGGCACCACACCAATGGTGCCGTCCGGCAACGCCAGCGAGGCCGTCATCTTGTCGGCCATGCCGCCGAGCACAATGCCGGTCGGCTACACCTTCGTCACCGATGTCGCCTCGGCGCCGACGACGATCACCGGCGCCTCCGACATGAGCGGCTTCGAGGGCGTGCTCTCGGGCACTGCCGGCGTGACCTTCAACGCGGGCACCACGGGTGGCATCTTCGTCGCCGGCGGCGGCGCCAACGTGTTCAAGGGCGCGGGCAGCGCCTTCTCGATCTACACCGGCGACGGCAACGACACGATCACCACTGCCGCCGGCAGCGACTTCGTGGACGCCGGCACCGGCGCCAACGTGATCAAGCTGGGCACCGGCAGCAGCTACGTCGCGTCGACCAGCAACGACCTGATCACCGGCGGCGCCGGCTTCGACACCGTGGCGGCCAGCGGCCACGGCGCCACGATCAATGGCGGCACCGGCTCGATCCTGATCAACAGCACGGGCGCTGCCGATCTGGTCACGCTCGGCTCCGGCGGCGGCTCGATCTTCGGCGGCACGAACTCGACCTACAACTTGGTCGGCACGTCCACGGTGATCGGCGATGACGGTGCCAACACCGTCAACGCCGGTGGCTCCACCGCCTATGTCTCGTCGGGTTCCGGCAACGACTTGGTGAAGGGCGGCTCTGGCGCGCTGACCTTCCTCGGCGGCGCCGGCAACTCGACGGTAGTCGGCGGTTCTGCGCCCGTGACCCTGTTCGGCGCCAACGGCGGCTCGGTGACCTTCACCGCGACCACCGGTGGCAACACCCTGATGGTGGTCGACAGCGGTAAGGTCGACGCCAGCGGCTCCACCGGCACGGGCGATACGCTGTTCGGCGGCCTTGGCGCCAACACGATCCTCGGCGGCACCGGTGCTGACCTGTTTGTCGTCCGCTCTGGCGCTTCGTCGCTCACCGGTGGTGCCAACGGCGTCAACACCTTCGACTTTGTCGCCAGCAACACCGGCGGCGCCACCGACGTCATCAGCGACTTCAAGTCGGCCGACAAGATCTCGCTTTCTGGCTACACCGCCGACACTGCGGCCGACGTGCTCAAGTCCGCCACCGTCTCCGGCGGCTCCACCACCATCACGCTGTCCGACCAGACCAAGATCGTGTTCCAGAACTACACCAACCTCGGCTCGGGCAACTTCTCCTAAACCCTCCCGGGTCTTCGCGACGATCAGGCCGGTCCCCTCGGGGGCCGGCCTTTTTTGTTGGCGGGGACAGGAAGCAAGGTTGAGGCTCCGCCTCAAACTCCGCCAAAGGCTCGTCTTTGGAATCCACTGCTCAGTAAAGCCGGTCCAGGGGGGGCTTCCCCCCTGGCGGGTCTGGGCAGAGCCCAGCCTTGCTTTCTTCCTTGCTACCTTTCCGGCAGCACCACCCCCAGCATCGCCAGCGCCGCCCGTTCCGGGTGCCACAGCGCCGCCGCCGCGACCGCGCCCCGGCGCACCGCCGCCATGTCCAGGTCGCCCGCGCCGAGCAGCCGCACCACCTCGCGCGCCGCCTCGCCGTCCGCCGTCGGCACCAGGAACCCGTCCACCCCGTCGGTGATGAACTCTCCCGCGCCGCCGCGCTCCGGCCCGATCGCCACCAGCCCCGACGACATCGCCTCCAGCAGCGTCAGCCCCATCGCCTGGTAGCTCGACAGGTCCACGAACATGTCCATCCCGCGGAACAGCGCCGCCACCTGCGCGCGCCGCAGCCGCCCATGGTTGCGCACCTCGCCCGGGTGGCGTGCCCGGTAGCCCGCGAGGTCCGCGTCGTCGCAGCCGAACACGTGGCACTCGACGCCGCGCCCCAGCCCATGCGCCAGGCCGGCCATCATCCGCCAGGTCGCCTCCGGCCCGCGCCGCTCGCTGCTCGGGCGCACCATCGCGCACACCCGCAGCGTCGGGCGGACCTCGTCGTGGCGCAGACGGTCCACGGCGCGGAACCGGTCCACGTCCACGCTCGGCCCGACGAGCGACGCCTCCACGCCGACCTCGCGCAGCAGGATTTCGCGGTTCCACGTGCTCTTGGTGAAGATGGCGCGCGCCGGGTCCTGCTGGTAGCTCAGCCGCGCCAGGGCGTGGTCCGGGCCGAGCGGGTCGTAGAACAGCGGCTCGTAGTCCTGCACGTAGTAGCCCATGCGCGCCCGGGTCTCCGACTGCAGCGGCAGCCAGAACGCGCTCTGCTGCGCGGTGGCGATCACCGCGTCGTAGCCGCCCGCGAGCACGTGGCCGCGCAGCGCCGCCTCGTCCGCCTCGAAGCGCCAGGACCCCACCTCGGGATACGCGGCGCCCGCGCCGTAGGCGTTGGCCGCGAGGTTGAGCAGCGTCACCTCGACGCCCATGCGGCCCAGCGCCTCGGCCTCCTGCAGCACCACGTTGGCGCCGCCGCCCTCGGCCGCGACCGGCAGCACGAACGCGACCCTGGCCCCGGACCAGCGCCGCCCCTGCGCCACGGCCCGCTCGCGCTCGAAGGCCTGCCCGACCCAGGCGCGCACCCCGTGCAGCGCCAGGCTGTGCCGGCAGAACGCCGCCGGCTCCTCGACCATCACCCGCGCATCGTATTTCGCCGCGATCGCCAGCCCCGCCTGCTCGGCCAAGCGCAGCCGCCGCTCGTGCGAGAACGATTTCGATTGCGCGTGCCAGACGTAGCAGTCGTCGGCGACGCGCAGGGTCCAGCCGGCGATCCTGGCGCGCACGCACCAGTCGTTCTCCTCGCCGTAGCCCTGGGGGAAGTTCGCCTCGTCAAGCAGCCCCACCGCGTCGAGCGCTTCGCGCCGGATCGCGAAGCAGAACCCGTTGATGAACGGCAGCGCCGGGTGCACCGCGCGCCGTGCGGCCACCATCCGCCCGGCCTCGTCCACGCTGACGCCCTCCGGCAGCGGGTTGCTCGCCCAGTCGCCGCCTTCCGAGAGCAGCGGCACCGACTGCCACGACGCGGTGTTGGACAGCGGCCCGACGACGGCGCAGCGCGGGTCGGCGTCGAACGCCCGCGCCAGTGCGTCCAGCCAGCCTGCGGTGACCACGGTGTCGGAGTTCAGCAGCACCACGACCGCGCCCTGCGCCGCCCGCAACCCCACGTTCGCCGTGCGGGTGTAGCCGAGCGCCGCCTCGTGGCGGATCAGCGTGGCGTTCGCCATCGCCGGGTGCGTGTCGAGCAGCGCCCGGGTCTGTGCCCCGCTGCCGTCGTCCACCACCACCAGCGACCACGGCGCCCGCCCGTGCCGTGCCAGCGCGTCGAGGCAGCCCCGCGTGTCGTCCGGCGCGTCGTGCACGCACACCACCACGCCCACCGCCGGCGCGTCCGCCCTGACGCCGGCTTTCCCGTCTCCCGCAGCGCCCCCGTCTCCCGCAGCGCCCTGGTCCGCAACACGCGCGGCCCGTGACGCCGCCCCGCCGTCCGCGTCCTCGCGCAGCGCCAGCGGCGGCGGCCAGTCCTGCGCGGCACCCGTCCCGCCGCCCGCCCCGCCGCCGATCAGCAGCGGACCCTGCCGCCGCTCGGCCAGGCGCGCCGGAAGCTGGAGCGTCACCGTCCACCAGCCCAGCCGCAGCGCCCGCCGCAGCCCGGAGCGCCCGGCCGGCAGGCGGTGCAGCACCCTGCGCAGCGGCGCGGTGATCCGCCACGACGTGCTCTGCTCCACGATGCGGATGTGCGTCTGGGCCGCGTGGAGCTGCGCCCCCAGCGAGAGCACCTGCGCGCCAAGCGAGGCCGCGCGCCGCCGCGTGAGGTCGAGCTGCATCGCCACCGCCGCCGGCTCCGGCGCGCGCGCCACCGCGGGCGCCGCCGGCCTGCCCGCCGCGAGCGCCGCACGCGCCGCCGCGAGCTGCGCCCGCGTGGTCAGGTGCCCGCCGAGCCGCGCGTAGGCGTCGCGGATGCCGGCCGCCGTGTCCGGGGCCGCGTCGCGCAAAGCGGTTCCCGACGCGGCTCCTTCGTTCGCCAGCACCAGCAGCCCACCGCCGTGACGGAACCGGAACGCCTCATGCGGCGAGCACGCCATCGCCCCCGGCCGGCACAGCAGCACCACCGCGCGCGGCGACAGCCACTCCAGGCGCCCCGCCAGCGCCGCCGCTCCCTCCAGCAGCATCAGGTCCACCGTGCCCGGCGCCGGCGCCTCGCGCAGCCCTGCCGTCCGCCCGGCCTCGGCGTCCGCCCACCCGCCCGCGTCCTCGCCGCCCGCGCCGTCCGCGAGCACCAGGCACTCGAACCCCGCCTGCCGCGCCACCGCCGCCAGCAGCGCGGCCATCCCGCCCGCGGCGCCCGACGCCGGCGCCACCGCCACCGCCGGCCGCTCCGCCTGCGCCAGCCACGCCACGAACGGCACGTGTTCCACCCAGGCCGCGCCGACCGGCAGGGCAGGGGCCAGGAAGCTGGCCGGCGACAGGAAACGCGACAGGTCGTGAGACACGCGAGGAACGCCCGGATGTGCAGCACGGCCTATACCGGCGGTGCCCGGGCGATGGTAGGGCCCGCACGGCTGACGGAGCGACCAGGCAGGCAAGCAAGGTTGAGGCTCTGCCCCAAACTCCGCCAAAGGCTCGCCTTTGGAATCCATCACTTAAGTAAGGCCGGTCCAGGGGCGGCTCGCCCCTGGCAGGTCTGGGCAGAGCCCAGCCTTGCTTGCCTTGCGGGTCGATGTCAGGGGCATTCGCCATGAGACTGCTCGCCGCCCCTACGCCGCCCCCGAAGCCCCGCCCGCCCTGGCACCCGGCGTGGCCCTCGATCCCCGCCTGGCACGCGGAGCTGCCCGAGGCCGCCAGGGGCCGCTGGTGCCTGCTCCGCGTCGCGGGGATGCCGCCCGGCAGCGCGCTGCGCCTGCGCTTGGTCGATGAGGCGCGCGGCCACACCGTGCGCGAGCTGTTCCTCGCCCGCCCGGCGCTGCGGCCCCGCACGCTGCAGGCGCTGCTGCACGTCCCCGCCGAGTCCCGCGCGCTCGCGCTTGACGGCTTCGGCCCAGGCGCGCCCGGCGACGCCCGGCTCGCGGTGCTGTCGCGCCCGGAGGCCGCCGCGCGCCTGCTGGCCGCGGGCCTTTCGCGTATCCCCGCGGTGCTGGCCGGCTCGCCGCTGGGCCTGCCCGGACGGCTGCGCGCCACGCTGGGCCGCGCCCGCGCCGGCGAGCGCCCGGACTACGCCGCCTGGCTCGCCCGCTACGACCGCTGGGACGACGACGCCCGCGCCGGCCTGCTGGCCGCCGCACGCGACGCGCCGCCGATCCACGCCGTGGTGCTCGGCGAGACCGGCCCCGCGCGCGACGCCACCCTGCACGCGCTGACCGCCCAATGGCGTCCCGCCGACACGCTCGTCGTGCACGATGGCGGCCCCGGCCGCCTCGCCGCCGCGCAGCCACGCACCGGCTACGTCGCGATCCTTGGCGCCGGCGAGGTCCTGGCGCCCCACGCCCTGGCCCTGGCCGCGGCGCACCTGGCCGCCTGGACCGCCGCCGCCGCGCCCGACATCGTCCATGCCGACGAGGACCGCCTGCACCCGGACGGCACCCGCGACGCCCCGCTGTTCCACCCCGCGCCCGGCGAGGCGCTGCTGCTGTCCGGCCTGCTCACCCGCGGCCTCGTCCTCGCCCGCACGGGCCTGCCATTCCCCGACGCCGCCGCGCCCGATGACGCCGCGCCCGATCCCGACCCGGCCGACGCAGCCCTGCCCGCAGAGGCCATCCGCCTCCGCCTCTGGCTGCGCGCCGGCCCGCAGGCGCGGGTGCGCCACCTGCCGTTCGTGCTCACCCACCGCCGCCCCGACACCGCCCCGGCCGCCACGGCGCTCGCCGCGATCGCGCAGGCCCACCTCGGCGCGCGCGGCACCGTCGCGCCCGCGCACCCGCTGCGCATCCGCCGCCACCCCACCCGCCACGCCGGGATCAGCGTCATCGTGCCCTCCGCCTGCCGCAGCGCCCACGTGCCGCGCTGCCTGGCCCGCGTGCTCGCCGACACCGCCCACCCGATCCGCGAGATCCTCGTCGCGGTCTCGCGCGTCGACCCCGCCGACCGGCGGCAGGCCGGCATCCTCCGCCGGCTCGCCCGGCTGCCGAGGGTGCGCGTGCTCGACCTCGCGCTGGCGGAGTTCAACTACAGCCGCGTCAACAACCTCGCCGTCGCCGAGGCCAGCGGCGACACCTTGCTGCTGCTCAACGACGACGTCGCCCCGCTCCGCCCGGCCCCGCTCCGCCCGGCCCCGCTCCGCCCGGCCTCGTGGCGCCCGACCTCCTGGCGCATCGCCCCGCTGCACCCCACCCACGCCGCCGGCCCCGCCGCGTCCGGCGATCTGTCCGACCCTCGGCTGTGGCTGTCCACCATGGCCGCGCATCTAGAGGACCCCGGCGTGGGCGCGGTGGGCGCGCGCCTGCTCTACGGCGACGGGCGGGTGCAGCACGGCGGCGTCGTGCTCGGCCTCGGCGGCCTGGCGGAGCACGCCGGCCGGCTGCGCGCCCGCCGCGACCCCGGCCCGCACGGGCTGGCGCTGATCGACCGAGAGGTGTCGGCCGCCACCGCCGCCTGCCTGCTGCTGCGCCGTGCCACCTGGGACGCCCTGGGCGGCATGGACGAGCGCTTCGCCGTGGCGCTGAACGACGTCGACCTCTGCCTGCGCCTGCGCGGCCTCGGCCTCGGCGTGCGCCAGGCCAACACCGCCGAGCTGGTGCACTACGAGTCGCTCTCGCTCGGCCGGCACTACGCCGGGGACCGCGCCGGCCTGGAGGCGCGAGAGGTCCGGCTGCTGCGCACGCTGCACGGCGCGGCGCTCGCGGCGGACCCGTTCCACAGCGCGAACCTGTCGCTGGAACTGGGGGCGGAGGACCAGCCGGCGTTCCCGCCCAGGACACGAGGAAGCTGAGAAGGAAGAAAGCAAGGCTGGGCTCTGCCCAGACCCGCCAGGGGGGAAGCCCCCCCTGGACCGGCTTTTCTTAAGTATTGGATTCCAAAGGCGAGCCTTTGGCGGAGTTTGAGGCAGAGCCTCAACCTTGCTTGCTTGCAGGTCTCTCAGCCCAGCCGCGCGACCGCCTCCGCGGCTCGCGTCAGCCCGTCCGACAGCCCCGCCGGCAGCGCCAGCCCCACCAGCATCGCCGCCGCCAGCAGCGCCCACGCCCCGCCCCGCCCCAGCGCGCCCCCGCCTGCGCCGTCGAGCCCGCGCCGCAGCAGCCCGACCGCCGCCGCCAGCAGCCCTGCGGCAAGCGCCGCCGCCAGCGCCGGCCGCCGCGCCAGCGCCTCCGCCAGCAGCAGGAACTCGCCCGGAAACAGCGCCAGCGGCGGCACGCCCGCCAGCGCCGCCACCACGAGCGGCGCCAGCCACCCCCGCCCGCCTGCGCCCGCCAGCACCGCCGCCGCCCGCACCAGCCCGGACACGGCGAGGTGCAGCAGCCCTGCGTACACCGCGGCGCTTTCGCCCAGCCCGAACGCCGCCGCCGCCAGCCCGGAGTGCAGCAGCGTGGCCAGCCGGACCGTGCCCCCGCCGCCCGGCCGCCACAGCGCCAGCCCCGCCAGCACCACCGACAGCAGCCCAAACCCCAGCAGCACCGACTCCGCCAGCCCCGCGCCAGCCGCCGCCATCCGCCCCGCGCGCAGCAACAGCACCAGCACTAGGCCCGGCAGCGGCGCGCACAGCATCACCCCCACCTCGCGCGGCGCGCCCGACTGCGCCGCGCCGAGCCAGCCATGCAGCGGCGCCAGCCCTGCGGCCAGCGCGTGCCCCGCCAGCAGCAGCACGCAGCCCAGCGCCAGCATCGCGCCGTCTCCCGGAACGCCCGCCGTGCCCGGCGCCATGCTCCAGCGCCCCGCGCCGCCCGCCGCCAGCAGCACCGTGCCGAGCAGCGACACGCAGAGCGCGCCCGCCGCCGCCGGCGCCATCGCCCGAACCTGCGCCCACCCGGCCACGCCGCGCAGCAGCGGCACCGCGCTCGCCACCGCAACCGCCGCCGCCACCGCCAGCCAGGCCGCCACGGCGGATTCCGCGAGCAGCCCCAGGATCACGCTGGCTAGCAGCGCCAGCGCCGCCACCGGCGCGAACCGGGCGGCCTCGCCCACACCCGCCGCTTCACCTGCGCCGGCGCGTCCGGCTTCGTCCGCCAGCCTGCCTTCCCCGCGTCCAGGCCCCGCCTGCTCCAGCCCCGCCACCGCACCGCCCAGCGCCACCGCCGCCACCAGCACCGCGGCCCCGATCGACAGCGGATCGCCCAGCCATCCCGCGGCGGGCTGCGCCCACGACAGCGCCAGCGCCGCGGCCAGCGTCGCCGCGCACCCCGCCACGTGCAGCCACCGCGCCGCCCGCCTGCGCGCCAGCACCGCCGCTCCCGCCGCCGCGACCCCGGGCAGCAGCACGCACAGCGCCGCGGCGTTCACGCCTCCCCCCCGGTCCGGCCATCCTCGGGTCCCACGGCGAGCGCCGCCACGACCAGCATCGCCAGCACCGGCGCCGCCACGAACACCGCCGTCTCCGCGCCGCCCTCCGGCAGCGCCAGCGCCGCCAGCACCACCCCGTGCAGCGCGGAGGCCAGCGCCGCGCCGCGGATCGCCGCCTCTCGGCGCAGCGACGCCGCCAGCAATCCTAGCAGCACCGCCGGCAGCGCCAGCCCGAGAGTGTCGCGCACCGCCGCACCCTGCAGCAGCGCCCCCTCGCGTGCCGCCGCCGCGCCGAGCAGCACCAGCGCCAGTCCCGCCACCGCCCGCCGCCCCCGTCCCGACGCCAGCGCCGACGCTGCCCCGGCCCCGGCCCCGGCCCGCAGCAGCCGCGGCAGCACGCCCGCGCCGAGCGCCGCCAGCGCCGCCGTCCCGGCCAGATCGCCCCACGCCGCGTCCGCCAGTCCGCGCCCGGCCAGCGCCAGCGCCAGCAGCACTGCCTGCGCCATGGCGGCCCGCACCGCGCTCACCGCCTGGCGCGCAAGCAGCGGCACGCAGCCCAGCGCCAGCACCGCGCCGTCGAGCAGCCCCGCCGCGTCGTGACTACCGCTCACGCCTTTTTCCCGTCGTGAGCGCCGGTCACGCCTCTGCCCCGTCGTGACCGCCGGTCACGCGCCCGCTCCGCCCAGCAGCGCCAGCAGCGCCGCCAGCCCCGCGAGCAGCGTCGCAACCCCCAAAAACTCGACCCGTGCCGCCGCGCCGATCCGCGGCACTACCGCACGTACCGCGCCGAGCAGCAGCCCGCCCACGCCGACCTTGATCCCCCATCCCGCCAGCCCCTGCGCCCACAGTCCCGGCAGCTCCGCCAGACCCACTCCCGGCAGCGGCTCCGCGCCGTCGGCCCCTGCGCCATCCGCCGCCAGGCCGCCGCCCCACGGCCACGCCGCCACCGCCGGCGCGGGGTGCAGCGGCAGGAACAGCGCCGCCGCCAGGCTCAGCCACACCAGCACCGCCAGCATGTCCGCCGCCTCCACCAGCGCCAGGTCGCGCCCCGACCACTCCCCCGCCGTCACGGCCGGCTCCGCGTGCGGCAGGCGCCCGGCGCGGTCCAGCCCCGCCAGCGCCCCGGCCGCGAACGCCAGCAGCAGCGCCATCCGCGCGCCCGCCCGACCCTCGCGCAGCGCCGCCGCCGCCGCGTCGAGGTTCGTGCTCCCCGCCACCAGCGCCAGCGTCAGCACGACCAGCGCCAGCGCCGCGGCCCCCGCCACGCTGTCCGTGACCAGCCTCGCCGCCGCCGCCCCGCCCGCCGCCCCGCCGCCGTCGATCAGGCCGCAGCACAGCGCCGCCCGCGCCGCCGCCAGCAGCCCGCCCACCACCAGCAGGTCGGCCAGCGGCGCCGTCGCCATGCCGAGCGTGAACGAGGGCACCAGCGCCGCGCACGCCAGCAGCAGCGACAGCGCCGCCGCCGGCGCCACCGCGAACACCCACGACGTGCCGTCCGGCCGCGTCGCGGGCTTGCGCGCCAGGCGGCGCAGCCTGCGCCAAGGCTGCAGCACCGACGGCCCCTCGCGCCCGCCGAGCCGCGCCGCCGACCATCCCGCCACGCCCTCGACCAGCGGCGCCGCCGCCAGCATCGCCGCCAGATGCAGCAGCAGCGCGATCATGCCGCCGCCCATACCAGCAGGCCCAGCAGCGCCGCCACCGTGCCGACCAGCCAGGGCAGGGGGGCACCGCCCATCCACACCTCGCACCGCGCCGCGCCGTGCAGCGCCGCCAGCGCCGCGTCACGCAGGGCCGCGCCGCGACGCTCCCGAAGCCCCGCCGGTGCCGCCGCCAACCCGGCACCCGCCCCGCCGTCCGCCGTGTCGCCCATGCCTGTCCCGTCGCGCCCCGGATCGCCCGTGCGTTCCTGCGACATCCCCAGCCCGGCCGCCAGGCGCAGCAGCGGCGCGTCGATCGCCTGCGGCCCGAGCTGGGTAGCCGGGTCGCCGAACGGCAGCCAGGGTGGCGGCGCCGCGAACCCGCCTTCCCAGCCCGGCCGCTCCACGACACCCCGCGCCATGCGCCGCCGCATCGCCCAGGCCAGCGCCGCGGCCGCCGCCGCCACCAGCCCCGCCAGCGGCAGCGCCGCGTAGCCCGCCCCGTCGCGCAGCGGCGACACCGTCCAGGCGGCGCTCGCGGCACCCTCCGGCACCGCGAAGCTGATCTGCCTCACCGCCGACCCCGCCAGCGACAGTACCAGCGGCGGCGCCACCCCGATCGCCCCCAGCGCCGCCGCCAGCGCCACCAGCACCTGCCGCAACGGCGCCGCCACGTCGTCGGCCGCAGCGCCCCGCGGGCTGCGCGGCCGTCCCAGCAGCGCGGTGCCCACCAGGCGCAGCGCCGCCGCGGCGAACAGCGCCGTGCCGCACGCCCCGGCCGCCAGCGCCGCCGCCAGCGCCACGCCGAGCCACGGCCCGCCCAGGCGCGGCGCCTGCAGCAGCGCCTCGGCGACCATCCAGCCGCCGGCGAACCCTGCCGACATCGGCAGCCGCGCCATCGACGCCGCCGCCACCAGCAGGCACGCCCCCGCCACCGGCATCCGCCCGAGCAGCCCGCCGAGCCGCGCCAGCGCCGTGGTGCCCGCAGCGAGCCCCACCGCCGCCGTGCCCAGCGCGAGCAGCGCCACCAGCGGTCCCTGCGCCAGCACCAGCAGCCCGACGCCGCCCAGCGCCAGCGCCGCCAGCAGCGGCAGGTCCGCGCCGCGCCCCAGCAGCGCCACCCCAAGCCCGGCCACCGCCAGCCCGCCCGCACCGGCCAGGACCGCCTCGACGATCTCCTCCATCCGCGCCGCGGTCGCCGCGCGCAGCCCGCCCGCCGCCACCGCCGCACTGCCCGCCGCCAGCACCGGCACGCCCCACCACAGCGGCGTCGCCGGCCCGCACAGGTCCAGCAGCAGCCGCGTCAGCACGTACAGCCCCGCGAGCGGCACCGCCGCCGCCAGCGTCGCCGCAGCGCCCGTCGCGTCCTGCCCGGGCGTGCCCGCGTACGCCTGCGGTGCCGCTGCGCCCTGCCCGGAGTGGAGCCAGAGGCCGCACAGCCGCACGGTGCCGAGCAGGGAGCACGCCAGCACCGCCGTCGCGCGCCAGCCCTCGGGCGGGTGCGCCCGGATCGCCGCGAACACCGGCCTTGCCGGCAGGCCCGGGGACGGCACCAGCAGCGCCACCGCCACCGCAAGGCACAACGCCGTCGCCACCGCCGGGCCGAGTACCGCGTCCTGACCCGCTCGCGGCGGGAGGGCCGGGGCAGGGCGGCACAGCGCCATCGCCGCCGGCAGCGTCGTGGCCGCAAGCAGCAGGGTGAAGGCGTCGCCGGCTAGGCAGGTCAGCAGCAGCACGGCCAGGCAGCACGGCAGCCCCGCCGTCCCCCTGACGCCTGTGCCGCGCCCACGCCGTCCCGCCGGCTCGACGCCGCCCAGGCAGCACGCCCCCGCGCCCGCCAGCATCGGCAGCAGGAAAAGCCCGGCCAGCGGGTCGAGCGACAGCGTGGCCCCGAAGCCTGGCAGCCCCGCCGGTAGGTGCAGCGAGGCCGCCTCCGCACCCGCCGCCAAGAACACGAGATCCAGCACGGCGCCGGCCAGGCAGATCCCCGCCACCGCGAGCGCCTGCCGCCGCTGCGTCACCCGCGGGGCCGCCGCGACGGCCAGGAGCAGCGCCGCCAAGCCGGCCAGGGCGAGGAGGATCAGGAGGCTCAGGGCAGGGCCGGGGCGCGTCTCACTGCGACAGGCTAGCAGGGCGCCGGCACGGCCGGAAAGCGCAGCAAGCAAGGCTGGGCTCTGCCCAGACCCGCCAGGGGCGAGCCGCCCCTGGACCGGCTTTACTTAAGGATTGGATTCCAAAGGCGAGCCTTTGGCGGAGTTTGAGGCAGAGCCTCAACCTTGCTTCCTGCGCCGGCCGCTACAGCATCTCCAGCCGCTGCTTGCGGTCCGGCGGCGCGAACGTCCGGTCGATCTCGGCGAGGTCCTCTGCCGTCAGCGCCAGCCTCGCCGCCGCCGCGTTCTCCGCCACGTGCGCGAGCCCCGACGCCTTTGGGATCGACACCACGCCGCCGCCGCGCAGCGACCACGCGATTGCCACTTGCGCCGCGCTCGCCCCGTGCCGCCGCGCCACCGCCTGCAGCGAGGGCGCGCGCAGCAGCGCGCCGCCCTGACCCACCGGCGAGTACGCCATCACCGGCACGCCCTGCGCGCGGCACCACGGCAGCAGGTCGAACTCGATGCCGCGCGCCTCCGGGTTATAGAGTACCTGGTTCGTGGCGCACCCCGCCGCCGCCAGCGCGGCCATGTCGCCCGCGTCGAAGTTCGACACGCCCCAGCGCAGGATGTGCCCCGCCGCGCGCAGCGCCTCGAACCCCGCCACCGTCTCCTCGACCGGCACCCGCCCTGGCCAGTGCAACAGGTACAGGTCGATCCGGTCCGTGCCCAGCCGGCGCAGGCTGCGCGCACACGCCTCCTGCACGCCGCGGCGCGAGGCGTTGGACGGGATCACCTTGGACACCACGAACACGTCGTCGCGCCGGCCGGCGATCGCCTCGCCCACCACGCGCTCGGCGCCGCCGTCGCCATACATCTCCGCCGTGTCGACCAGCGCCATCCCGGCGTCGAGGCCCGCGCGCAGCGCCCGCACTTCGGCCGCGCGGTCGCCGCGCTCGCCCATGCGCCAGGTCCCCTGGCCGACCGGAGGGACGGCGGCGCCGTCGGGGAAACGGATCATGGCGGAGGGTCCTCGGAGGTGGGAAGGAAGGTTGAGGCTCCGCCTCAAACTCCGCCAAAGGCTCGCCTTTGGAATCCACTACTTAAGTAAGGCCGGTCCAGGGGCGGCTCGCCCCTGGCGGGTCGAGGGCAGAGCCCTGGCCTTCCTACCCTGCCGCCGCTTCCGCCGCCCGCATCAGCCGCAGGAAGTTGCCCCCCCACAGCAGCGCGATGTCCTGTGCCCCGAAGCCGCGCCGCACCAGCTCCGCGGTCAGCCCCCCGCTTTCCGAGGCGTCGCGGTATCCTGGCGTGCCGCCGCCGCCGTCGAAGTCCGAGCCGATGCCGACGTGCGCCATGCCCATGCGCCGCACCGCGTATTCGATGTGCGCGCCGAGGTCGGCGACGCTGACCTGGTCGAAGCGCGCCTTCCAGCGCAGGAAGGACGGCACCGCGGTGATCTGCACCAGCCCGCCGGTGTCGCGCAGCAGGTCGAGCTGGCTGTCGTCGAGGTTGCGCGGCACGTCGCACAGGGCGCGCACGCAGGAATGCGTCGCCACCACCGGCACCCGCGACGCCGTGACCGCCTGGCGCATGGAGTCGCGCGAGACGTGGCTGACGTCGACCAGCAGCCCGAGGCGGTTCATCTCGGCCACCGCCTCGCGCCCGAACCCGGACAGCCCGCCGTGCAGGGCCTGCGCGTCGCCCAGGTCGGCGCGCGGGTTGGAGCTGTCGCACAGCGCGTTGTGCCCGTTGTGGCTGAGCGTCATGTACACCGCGCCGAGCCGGCGGAACCGCGCCAGCACCGACAGGTCCTCGCCGATCGCGGCGCCGTTCTCCACCGCCGGCACCACGGCCAGCACGCCGTCGGCCGCCGCCGCCTCGATCTGCGCGGCGCTGGCGCAGATGCGCGCGACCACGTCCGCAGCACCGCCATGCTCCGCGCCGCTGCCGTGCATGGCGGTGATGACGCCGAGCATCGCCAGGGCGCGCGACGTGGCCGCCGCGTGGCCCTCCGCCGTCAGCGGTCCCTGCGGCACGTAGGCCGCGAAGCACCCGGCGCGCAGCCCGCCGCGGCGCATCTTCGGCAGGTCCGCGCGCCTGACACCGTCGCTGAACGGGTCCGGGCCGTCGGGCCAGGGGATGTCGATGTGGCTGTCCAGCGTCAGCGTCGCGGCGTGGATCGCCGCGGCCACGCCGTCGCCAGGGCCTGCGTGCGCCGAGGGGAGGGGGAAATCGTTCATCCCCGCTCAATCGTGCCTGCGCGCCGCACTTGCAAGGTGCTGACGCCGGCGCCGGGGTTTGGTATGCAGGCCGCGGTTGTCTCCGTAGCTCAGCCGGATAGAGCGCAGGATTCCTAATCCTGAGGCCATGGGTTCGAATCCCGTCGGGGACGCCAGCGCCGCTTTCGTCAGCACTGTCGTCTAATATCAGTGAATTAGTCGGCCCTGTTTGCCGGGTGCCTCCACAGTCTGTGCTGACCGCAATCCTGATGGGTCACAGCCAGAGCTGCTGGGAGAGTGCCCGGCAGGTGCAGGCGCTGCCCCGCGAGCGCGGCGCGCATGGTCGGCGAGGCGCCGGCGGGCATCGTGTGGCTCTCGACCAAATCGGAACACTGGCCGCCACCCGGCATGGAACCGTTTCTGGGTGTCGCCTGCCTGCTGTTCGGGGTCGGGGCAGGCGGCGCCGGTTGGCTCGCGGGCCTGGCGCGTTCAAGCTGGTTCACGGGGCTGGAGCCGTGGGCGGAGGACCTCGCCATCTCCGGCGGCGTGCCCTGCGGACGCTGGGTCTTGCCGGACGGCTGGACCGCCGAGACCAGCGCGGGCGTCACGGCTGAGGCCGAGGCCTTCTTCGCGTTGGAGGCCCTGCCGAGCGGGTGGCTCGCGATGGTCGCCTTCCCGCGTGGGGCGGGGCTGGCCGACCAGGCAGCCGCGCTCGGGCTGGTCGGCGCCTTGCGGGCGCGCCGCGATCCGGGCGGGCGGGCGCTGAGCGTGGTGGTGACGGTCGACGCTGCGCCGTCGCCGGCCACCGACGCGTTTGTCCAGGCGCTGCTCGGCAAGGGTGCCTTCGTGGTGCGAGTAGGTATGGGTGAGGGCAGGGGCGCGGCAGGCGACCACCTGCACCATTTCCCGCTGCGGGCGGTGATGACCCCGCGCCAGGGCCGGCTGATCTGCGTGGACCTTGCCGACTACCTGTACATCTGGCGGCCAGGCCGGCTCGCCGAACTGCATGTGGTCCCTCTCGCTGGCGGTGATGCCGGACACGCCCTGCGCGGGTTGCCGCTGGCCGCCGAGGGGAGCGTGCGCGCGCTCACCCTCGGGTTCCACCTCGACCCCGACGCCCCTGACCAGGGCCTGGTAGAGATCGACCGCTTCGCGACCGTGTGCCGCGAGCGGCTCATGGCGCCGGACGGGGATGTGGTGTTCACCGACATGGGCCGGCTGGACGGGGTCACCGGCTCGGTCGACCTCCTGGTCATCCACGACAAGACGGAGGCCGGCGGGTAGCGCAGCAGCCGCTCATCAGGAAGCCTCGCCGGGTCGCTCTCCGGCTCCGGCCTGATCGGCGGGGCACGCAGGATCGAAGGTCACCCAGACCTGCTCCGGGTTCTCCGACATGTACCAGGCGCTCAGTGTCAGGCCGTGTGCCTTGGTCGTCCAGCGCCGCCCTGCCACGTCGGTGTAGGTCACGCGCTGGCGGTTGCCATCGCCCGAGAACCGGTGGCAAAGCGAGTTCAACAGCACGCACGTGCCCGGCAGGACCGCGTCCCATTGCTGCTCGCGGGCGTTGCCCGCCTCCGCCTCGTGTTCGCCCGACTCCGAGGCATGGAACTCGGGCACGCTGCTGTCGCTGGTCGCGACCGTGACCTCGGCCAGCGGGTTTGGGCCCGGCGTTGCAGAGATGGACCAGGGTCTGGACCTGGCGAGGGCTGTAATCGGCGTAGAGGCACAAGGGGCCGGGCGCGCCCGCAGGCAACGCGATCCTGGGCAGGGTTGGAATGGAACGCGTGCCGATCTCGAAGTGGAGGAGCTTGTGCGTGCCCTCGAGGTGGGGCTCCTCGAATGGCTCGCCCGTGCCGATGGCGGCGTATGTGGCAACCAGCGCCACGTCGATCAGGTCTTCCTCCGGCCCCTGGGCGAGGGCTGCGCGCACGGCGGCCGCGTAGGCGGGCCAGGTCTCGCTGCCCTTTTCGCCCTCGCGCTCGGCGAACTCGGCGGCCAGATCGAGGTGGTGCTCCTCAACCTCCCTCTGCACGGCCTCGCGCTGGAGGCGCAGGGCCAGGTCGGACGCCTCCGGTTCGCCCGGGCAGCTGCGGTAGTAGGCGACTGCCTTCATCATCGTCGTCGTCTCCTGTCCTGCCCCGTCAGGGGCCATGTGCGCCGGTGCGGTAGTGCGGGTCGGGACGCACGGCGCAGCGCGCCGGGTCGAGGCCGAAGGCGCGCAGCACCCGGGGCAGCGTGCCTGGCGCCTGGAGCCTGCGGTCGGCGTAGAGGGTGAAGCGGTCCGTGGTGGTGTCGAACACCACGCGGCCGCGCGGGAAGTGCTCGTACTCGTGCCAGGCGATCGCGGCGGGCAGGCCACGGTGGGCCAGGCCGGCGGGGCCGAGCCGGCGCCAGCGCTCCCACACGTCGTGGTGCCCGCCCGGGTGGGTGAGGAAGTCGCCGTAGGTCTCGGCGGCGGCGAGCGGCGTGCGGTCGGTGACGAGCAGCAGCGGCCCGTTCCCGTCGCGCACGCCCCAGACGATGCCCACGCTGGGCACGTCCGAGGCGTTCTGGTCATCGGCGTTCGTCATCTTTCCTCTCCGGGACGGCCAGCCGGACATCCTTCCAGGCAGGCCGGTTCAGCCTGCGGCACGCCTCCCGACACGTCGCGTCTACTCTCTGAAGGATGGCACGGAGATACGTCAGAAGCGGACGGGGTGCGCGAGAGGCCCTGCACATCCCCGATGGCGTCTCGGCCGGCAAGCCAGGAACCGACCGACCGACCGGCCGGGCGGTCCGCTCCCGGATACGACCGATCCTGACGTGGCGGGGCGGCATCGTCCGGTTCGCGCAGACAGGTGGTGAACACGTGGATGGGCGGTCGAGCGCCTCCGCCTTGCCTGTGGCGGCGGAGGATGCGGAGCAACAGTCACAATGGGAGAGCGATGATGACCATCGGGAACGCGGTCCAGCGCGGCAGCCAGGTCTATGTCTACGACGAGAGGGGGCATCAGCTCTCGATGCTCCAGGGCGGCAACGGGCCGCAGGACGGGCTGAAGGGCTACACGGGAACGACCGTCAGCGTCCGTCGCGGCGGAAACGTTTTCACCTACGACGAGAAGGACCGCCAGCTCTCGATGACGCCGGCGCGATGACCGGGGGGCATCCACTGGAAGTTCGGGTTTCGCATGATTGGCACGCTCGCCGGGGCGGGGCAGCATCCCCGCATGCGTTACGAACCGTCCCCAGCGCCTGCTGCGCCTCGCCCTCATGCTGGCCGGCACCCGCGCCGGCCTCACCCTGGACGAGATGGCGCGCGAGCTGGGCGTCACGCGACGCACGGCCGAGCGCCTGCGTGACGGGCTCGTCGAGCTGTTCCCCCGCCTCGAGGCCTTGGACGACGAGGCGCGCGTGCGCCGCTGGCGCCTGCCCGGCGCGGCCCTCACAGGCGTCGCCGAACCGCGGGCCGAGGTCGTGGCTGCGGTGGAGACGCTCGCGCGCGAGTGCGCGGACCGCGGCGAGGCGGACCGCGCCCAGTTGCTGCGCGATGCGGCAACCACGCTGCGCGTGCTGATGCGGCCCGACGATTTGCGCCGGGCCGAGCCGGACATCGAGGCCCTGATGCAGGGCGAGGGCATCGCGATGCGGCCCGGTCCGCGCCCGCGCCCCGATCCGGCCATCCTGCCCACGCTGCGGCGCGCGATTCTCGGAATGCAGCTCGTGGAGATCCGCTATCCCGGGCCGGGCACGGAAGCGCCCGTGACCCGGGTGCTGTGCCCTTACGGGACGCTCTACGGCGGCGACGGGCAGGCGTGGCTGGTCGGGCACGTGGAGGGGCTGCCCGACATGCGGCTGTGGCGGCTCGACCGCATCGCGTCGCTCGACCTGCTCGACCGGTCGTTCGAGCGGCGCGAGGACTTCGACCTGCGCGCCTACGCGGCCCGATCCTTCGGCGTGTTCCAGGAGGCGCCGCGGGACGTGGTGCTGCGCGTCGCCCCCGAGGCGGCGGACGAGGCCGCATGCTGGCTGTTCCACCCCTCGCAGACCGTCACGCGCGAGGCGGACGGGGGGCTGCGGGTCGCCTTCCGCGCAGGCGGCTTGCAGGAGATATGCTGGCACCTGTTCACCTGGGGCACCGCCGTCACCGTCGTCGAACCGCACGAGCTGCGTGCCGAGCTGGCCGGGATGGCGGCGGCGGCCGCGCGGCACCACGGCGTCAGACGCGAACGGTTCGTGTGGCGGCCGGAGGACGTCACGATCACGCGCAACCCGGATCGCGGCGATCCGGAGTGAGGCTCATCCCGGCTTCCAGCGGAACGGGTTCCTTGATGCGGCTTCGGGCGGTGCGCTGCCCGGGGCGGTGGCGCCGACTGGCGGGATCGGTAGTCGGCGTCACCCAGCGCGTCGGGACTGGCGGGATGGAAGGACCGGACAGCATGGCCGACCCTCGCGTCGAGGAAGCTGTCCCCACAAAGGCAACGAGGAATCCACGTCCATGTCGCGGCACAACCGGGGAGGTTCCGGCAAGCCACGCTGGAGCAAGCTCAAGAGCCGGGTGGAGGCGCTGTTCGCGCCCGGGCTGGAACTGGCGATCCACTGCAATGTGTTCATCAAGATCCGTAAGCTGTTCACTTTCGATGAGCCGCGTCACTGGATCGTGCTGGGCCACGGACCTCACGCCCGCATCCTGTGGGACTTCCCCGGTCCGTTCCTGCGTCCTGGCCCCGGCATGGCGCCCCGCTCGGCACGCGGGCAGCCCCTCGACACGTGGGAGCAGGGCTACGGTTCGGGAGGGCGCGAGCCGAACGAGACTCCTGCCCTGCTTCACGAATACCTGGACCGACCGCGCACGCGGCTGATGCATCCGTTCGAGGATCCATGGGAGCCGGCCGCGATCCTGCGCGCCGCGGATCGGCGCCTGGGCCGCGACGTGCTGCTGGCATGGGGGAGCACGCTGGACGCGGAGCACCCGGCGTGCCCGGTCCTGCACGCGCGCTTCTCTTCTGGCAAGGCGTCCACCAGCCGGGGAACGGGCAACCCCAGCGCCATCGAGGCGACCAGCGCACCCTGACCGTCGCACGGCAGATTGCCCAGCTTTCATCGTAAATTATATGACGGTGGAGAACGGCGTGGCGCTTGTGGCGGATGCTGAGGCGCGGGAAGCGGGCCAGCCAGGCGAAGCTGCGCTCCGCCACCCACCTGTGCCGGCCGAGACGGGCACTGCTCTCCACACCGCGCCGCGCGATCCGGGGCGTGATGCCACGAGCCCGGCACTCCCGGCGGCAGCGTCGGTGATCATACCCCTTGTCGGCGTGCAGCTTGTCCGGGCGCTTGCGTGGCCGACCGCGGTGCCTGGCCCGCACGCCCGGCACTGCGTCCAGCGTGGCTACCAGCATCATGCTGTCGTGCCGGTTGGCGCCGCTCAGCGCAACGCCGAGCGGCGTGCCGCGGGCATCCGTGACCAGGTGGCGTTTCGTGCCCGGCCTGCCGCGATCCGTCGGGTTCGCGCCGACCTCGGCACCCCCTTTTTTGCCGACAGGCTGGCGCTGTCGAGGGCGGCGCGGCTCCAGTCCAGCTGTCGCGCGTCCATTCAGGCGCTCCAACAGCGTCCGATGCAGTCCGGCCCAGACCCCGGCCGCGTGCCACCCGGCCAGCCTGCGCCAGCACGTCTTGCCGCAGCAGCCCAGCTCGGCCGGCACCTCGCGCCACTGGATGCCGGTGCGCAGCACGAACAGGATCCCGGCGAGCGCCGCACGGTCCGGCGCTCGCGGCCGCCCGCCCTTCGGCTTCGCCCGCTCGGGCGGCAGCAAAGGCTCGATCATCAGCCACAGGTCGTCAGGAACAAGAAGCACCATGCCACTCCGACCCTTCAAACTCGGTTTTGTCCCCTGCTCCAAGGCGGGCAGCCAACAAAATCAGGGTCTTTCATAAACGAGAGTATGCGTACGGATTGTCGATCCTACGGCAAACCTGGCGATTTCCGTTGCAAAACCTTCTTTCGGACTTCGTTTGAAAGGTAAGCAGTTCATGCATAAGCCCTAACGTGCAGCTTAAAGCAGACTGTAAGGTACCCCCTCAAAACGGAACCGGCCACGCCATCCTGGACGCGCCATCGGCGCCCTGGAGCGCGCCCGACCCGGCGGGCGCGTGTCTCGCGCCGGGACACACCTCCTGCCGAGGACAAGGAATCAGCCCGACCCCACAGAATCATCCCTGGAGCCCAGCGAAACTGACAGCAAGCTGACGCGGCATACGGCAAACCCGGCTGCGAGGCAGGGTTCACCGCACTGTCATCGTTTCGACCACGACAACGGCGTGTCCCTGCGGCAGTTGGCGGCACCGGCCCTGCGCGCAGGGCCGCCAATCCGCGGCAGAACGAGGGCAACCCATGTCAATCCGGCCCACCCAGGTCCTTCGGGCGACGCTGCTCGCCACCAGCATCCTCGGCCTGCCGATCGCCGCCCCGGCCGCCCCGAAATCGGCAGAGCTGCCCACCAACCTGTTCATCACGCCGCTCGCCATCCCGGGCGCCACGCAGGTGCTGCTGAACCCCGGGCTGCCCGCCTACCCGAACTTCGTCGCAGGCGAGGCGCTGCAGGAGGCGATCAGCCCGAACGGCAAGACGCTCGCCATCGTGACCGGCGGGCAGAACTCGCTCGACACGACCACCGGCGCCACCGACGTCGCCAACTCGACGCAGTACATCTTCCTCTACGACATCTCCGGGGCCAAGCAGCGCCACCCCGCGCTGCTGCAGGTGATCAAGCAGACCAACGCGCACCGCGGCCTGCTCTGGTCGCCCGACGGCCAGACCCTGTTCGTCGCCGGCGGTTCGGACGACGCCATCTACACCTACTTCAGGAACGGTAGCCTGCTCGCCCCGGGAGCCAGGATCGCGCTCAACCACGTCAACCCGGCCGGCCTGCCCGGCGGCGTCGGCCTGCTGGTCAAGCCGGAGACCATCGGCCTGGCGATCTCGGCCGACGGCAAAACGCTGGTCGCGGCCAACAACTACAACGACTCGATCAGCGTCATCGACGTGGCCAGCGGCAGCGTTCGCTTCGAGTACGACCTGCGCCCGTTCAACACCGGCGGCGCGGCCGGCACCCCGGGCGGCGAGTATCCGTTCGCGATCGCCATCAGCGGCACCACCGCCTACGTCTCGTCCACCCGCGACCGCGAGATCGTCGCCGTCGACATCTCCGGCGCCAGCGGGCGCCTGGTCGGCCGCATCGCGCTGGCCGGCAACCCCTACGGCATGACGCTTGGCAACGGCGTGCTGTTCGTCGCCGAGGACAACCAGGACCGCGTCGGGATGATCGACGTCGCCACCAACACGCTAATGCACGAGATCGACGTGCGCGCGCCGGCCGGGGTGATCCGCGGCCCGCGCTACACCGGCTCGGCGCCGTACGCCGTCACCCTCTCGCGCGACGGCGCGACGCTGTACGTCGTCAACAACGGCGCCAACAACATCGCCGTGGTGCCGCTGACCGGCAGGACGCCGCACGTCCAGGGCCTGATCCCGACCGCCTACGCGCCCAAGGACGTCGCCTTCAGCCTCGACGCCTCCGAGATGTACATCATCAACGGCAAGAGCAACACCGGCCCGAACCCGGGCAACCTGATGAGCAACACCGGCAAGATCCAGTACAAGGCGTTCGCGCCGATCCCGCCGGGCTACACCGACAACACCGCCGGCATCCTCGCCGCCAACGCCATCGCCGCGGCGACGTCGTACGCGTCCAACCAGTACCAGTTCCAGCTCGAGCAGGCCTCGCTGGTCAGCGCGCCGGTGCCCGATGCCGCGGTGCTCGCTGGCCTGACCGCGCAGGTCGCGCAGAACAACGGCTACTCGGTCGAGGAGACGCCGGCCGACAAGCAGACGATGTCGTTCCTGCGCGAGCACATCAAGCACGTGATCTACATCGTCAAGGAGAACCGCACCTTCGACCAGATCCTGGGCGACCTGACCAACGGCGCCAACGCGGAGCCCTCGCTGGTGCAGTTCGGCAAGGATATCACGCCGAATTTCCACAGGATCTCGAACCAGTTCGTGACGCTCGACAACTTCCTCGACCCCGGCGACGGCAGCATGGACGGCTGGTCATGGTCGATGCGCGGGCGCATCACCAACGACGAGGAAGTCACCCAGCAGCAGAACTACGCCTTTGTCAGCCGCGGGTTGTCTTACGAGACCGAGGGCTCGAACCGCAACGTGCCGATCGGCGTGGCGGCCCCTGCGCGCGTGGACGCGGTGGCGCCCTCGACGGTGGGCGGCGTCACCTTCAACTACAACACGCTGTCCGCCCTGGTGCCCGGCGGCACCGCCAACTTGCTGCCCGGCCCGCGCGACGTCGCCGCCACCGACACGGTGTTCGGCGACCAGCCCGGCGTGCAGGAGGGCTACATCTTCGTCGCCGCGATGAAGGCCGGCCTGGCCGTGCGCAACTACGGCTTCATGGTCAACAACATCGGCCCGACCACGGTGGGCGGCCAGCCGATCACCAACGCGGGTGCCGCCGGCATCCAGCAGGCGGCCGAGCTGAACCCGCAGCTTCAGGGCGCCACCGACCTGTACTTCCGCGGCTTCGACCAGACCTTCTCCGACCAGTGGAACGTCAACGAGTGGAAGCGCGAGTTCGGCCAGTTCGTGCACGACAAGAACCTGCCCGCCTTCGAGACGGTGCGCCTCAGCCATGATCACACCGGCAGCTTCGCCACGGCGCTGGCCGGGGTGAACACGCCGGAGACCCAGGAGGCCGACAACGACCTGGCCGTGGGCCGCGTGCTGCAGACCGTGGCCAACAGCCCTTACGCCGACAGCACGGTCATCTTCGTCATCGAGGACGACTGCCAGGACGGGCCGGACCACGTCGACAGCCACCGCGCCACCGCCTACGTTGCCGGCGCCTACGTCAAGCAGCACGCCGTCATCCGCACACGCTACAACCAGGTGAACCTGCTGCGCACCATCGAGGATATCCTCGGCACGGCGCACATCAGCCTGCTCACCGCCAACGCCGCGCCGATGGCCGACGTGTTCGACACCTCCGGCACCGGTGCCTGGCGCTACGCGCCGCTCGCCTCGACGATCCTCAAGACCACGACGCTCAACCTCGCGTCGCTGGACACCGGCGTGCGCTACGCGGCGGGCCCGGACATCACCCCGCTGCACGACGCCGCGTGGTGGGCGGAGAAGACGGAGGGCTTTGACTTCAGCACCGAGGACCGGGTGCCGTTCGCGCTGCTCAACCGCGTGCTGTGGGAAGGCACCAGGCCGGGCGTGGCCTACCCCGGGCCGGCGGCGTCTGCGCCCGACTCCGACGACTGATACCGATGGCTCCTCGGAGGAACCGGGCAAGCAAGGTTGAGGCGGAGCCCAGCTTTGCTTCCTTCCTGACGGGTCGCTGTCAGGCCGCCTCCGGCGCCCGCCGCACCAGCGCCTCGTAGTCCGCGAGCAGCGCCTGCGCCACCGGCCCTGGGGCATAATGGTGCTCACCAGTCTGGCGCACCGGCGTCACCTCCCTCGCCGTGCGACTGTGTTGCATGGACCGGAAAGCGGTCGTGGAGCACCGATCTGCACCAACTGTCACATCAAGCGCACATACTCCGGCCGTCCGAGTTCGAGCATTCGGTTCAGGACGCCGACAGCGAAGGCGATCCCTGTGCTGCGTCGGTGGTCCGTGCGCGAGCGCAGCCCGTTCCCGATCACGCGCTCGAACCGGCTGATGTCGGCCTCGACCAGCGCACGTCAGTGGTATCCTGATGCCTTGCCAGTGCCTGCGACCGCGTTCGGAGATCAGCTGTAGATGGCGGTCGCGCTGCGTGGGCACTGTCCCGGCCGTCTCGCTCGGCACGGCGCTGGAACGCGATGGCACGATCAGCGCAGCGTCGGGCAAGCGTCCGGCGACCTCACCATGAACACCGTCCTGGTCATACGCACCGTCTGTCGTGAACGAGGCGAGCCGACCTGCCCGGTCAAGCAGGGTGCCGACCTGGGAAGCGTCATTGACGTCGTTGGTGGTGAGCACCGCGGTAAGGGTCCGCCCAGTGTCGGCTTCCACCCCGATGTGCAGCTTGCACCAGGACCGGCGGATGGGCATGCCGTGCGTCTCGAGCAGCCACTCGCCCGATCCGCACAGCTTCGGTCCGGTGCTGTCCACCAGCAGGTGCACAGGAGCGTAGCCGGGCCGCGGTGATGCCACCTTCAACGTCTCGGCCCTGCGGCTCGGCGTCGAGTGGTCCGGCACCGCGGGATCCAGGCCGGACAGGGCGAGGATCGAGCCGATCAGTCTCTCGGTCTGACGCAGAACTAGGCGGAACACCGCGCGCAGGGTCAACGTCGTGGCGATGGCCAGGGTTGAGTAGCGCGGGTGGTTCTTGGCTCAGCGTCCCAGGCAGCGATTGTCGTGTCGGTGAACCAAACTGCGAGGCTGCCGCGCTGGCGCAGGGCGGCATCGTAGGCTGCCGAGTTCGTCGTCCGGTGCCGCTGCTTGAGACTGTGGTGACGCTGGGCAGCGTTGGTCTTGAACGGCACGATCAGGACTTCTGGGAACATGGACGGGCAGCTTGGTGCCGCCATCCTGCATCGGCAGGGCGTCGGCCAGCGGATCCGTGCAACACGGTCGTTCTGCACTACACCGCCGCGAATGCGAACAGGGCGCCAGGATCGATCGCGAGCCCGGCCTGCCCGGGCGGCGGCGCGTCGTGCAGCGCGAGCAGCTCCTCGCCGTGCTCGCCCACCTGCCAGCGCGTGCGCCAGCGCCCCGCCTCGAACATCGAGCTGATCTGCCGCGCCGGCAGCCCATCCGAGTCGGCCAGGCCCACCCTCTCCGGGTGCGCCATCGCCATGCCGTCAGCCCCCTCGGCGAGGCCGGCGCACACGGCGCGCAGCCTGTGCCCGCACCGGGTCGCGACCAGGCCGTCCCCCACCTTGCGTACCGCGAGATGCCCCTCGGCGCCGAGGTAGCGCGCCACCCTGGCTGTGGCCGGCGCCCGGTGCAGGGCCTGCGGTGTGCCCTGCTGCGAGATCCGGCCGTCCTCCAGCACCAGGATGCGGTCCGCGAGCCGCCACGCATCCACCCGGTCGTGGCTGACGAACAGCACGCTGCGCCCCTCGCGCCGCGCCAGGTCGCCGATCAGCGTGCGCAGATGGTCGCGGGTCGGGGCGTCGAGGCTGGACAGCGGCTCGTCGAACAGCAGCAGGTCGGAGCCGGTCGCCAGCGCGCGCGCCAGCGCCACGCGCTGCTGCTGCCCGCCGGACAGGGTGTGCGGCCGCCGCGCCGCCAGCCCCGCGAGCCCCACGGCGTCGAGCAGCGCCGCCGCCGTCGCCGCGCGCCCGCCCACGCCTACGGGCAGCGCCAGCGCCACGTTCTCGCCCGCGCCGAGGTGCGGCCACAGCGCGTGCTCCTGGAACACCATGCCCAGCCCGCGCCGCTCCGGGGGCACGAAGCGCCGCGCTGCCGCGCCGTCCACGTCGACGCCGCGCAGCCGCACTTGCCCGGACTCCACCCGCTCCAGCCCGGCCGCCACGCGCAGCAGCGTGGTTTTGCCCGAGCCCGACGCGCCCACAAGCACCGCGACCTCGCCGCGCCGCACCGCGAGCGTCACGCCGCGCAGCACCGCGGCGGCGCCGCGCCGCTGGTGCACCGCCGCGAACTCGAGCACCGCCTCGCCCTCGCCCGTCCTCATCGCGCGGGCCGCGCCAGGAACAGAACCAGCGCCACGATCGCGCCGCACAGCAGCAGCGCCAGCACCGCCAGCCGCGCCTCTGCGGCAAGGTGCAGCGACTGCTGCAGCGCCACCAGCGCCACGCCCACCGGCTCGCCCCCGGCCGGCGCCAGCATCTGCGCGAGCGGCAGCTCGAAGAACAGCCGCGAGAACGAGATCGACCACGCCCAGGCCAGCGGCTGCGCCAGCGGCGGCAGCCGGATGCGCTCGATCCGCACGGCCAGCCCCACGCCGTGCGCGCGCGCGGCATCCTCGCCCGGCCCGCCCGCGGCCCGCAGCGGCGCGCGCAGGAACAGCGCCAGCACCGGAAGCTGCGACGCCACCTCGGCCAGCAGCAGCGCCAGCGGCGTGCCGCACAGCGGCAGCGGCGGCCCGTTGAACGCGATGATCACTGCGGCACCCAGCACCATCCCCGGCACCGCCATGTTCGCCAGCGGCAGCCAAGCCAGCGCCGCCGCGAGGCGTCCCGGCGGCGGCCGCGCCACCAGCGCGCAGGCCAGCCCCAGCGCCAGCACCGACGCCGCGAAGCCGTACAGCACCGAAGCGAGCAGCGCGTGCAGCGCCCCTGCCGGCAGCGGTGCCGGCTCCGGCGACAGCAGCCCCGCGCACAGCGCCAGCAGCGGCACGCCGCAGCCCAGCCCCGCCAGCAGCAGCGCCGCCGCACCCCCGGTGGCGCGCTCCGGCCGCGACGCCGGACGCCGCGGTGCCGCGGCGGCGCGCGCGGGCGGCGGCGGCGACGACGCGGGCAGCGCCAGCCGCGCCGCCGCCGGCAGCAGCGCCAGCAGCACCATCAGGTCGCCGGCCCTGGCCGCGCGCGCCCACGACACCGGCCAGGCCGCCAGGCTGGCGTAGATCTCGGTCGCCAGCAGCGGCAGGTGCAGCCTGGCCCCGAGCGTCGCCGCCAGCCCGTATTCCTGGATCGTTTCCACGAACACCAGCAGGAAGGCGGCCGAGGCGAACGGCAGCACCGGCCGCAGCGCCGGCAGCGCACGCCGCACCGCGCCGCGCACATGGACGCGCATGGCGTCCTCGATCCCCGACGGGCGCAGGCTCCAGCCCGCGCGCGTGGCCAGCACCGCGACCGGCAGGGCCTTCAGCGCCGACAGCCCCACCAGCCCCGGCCAGCCGAGCAGGGCGTCACGCAGCCACGGCAAGGCGCGCAGCGCCGGCTGCGCGAGCACGATCTGCCATCCCGCCGCCGCGAGGTAGCCAGGCAGCAGGAACAGCAGCCACATCGCCACGTTCAGCGCCCGTCGGCCGCCCCAGCGGCGCCGCTCCAGCATCAGCCCGAGCCACAGCGCCGGCGGCACCGCGCACGACGCAGTCAGGAGGCCAAGCCGCACCGAGTTCAGCAGCGCTGGGCCGAGACCAGGAGCCTCGCCGGCGGGCGCAGCATAGGCGGGAGCGAGCCCCGGCAGCACCGGCAGCAGCAGGAACCGCAGCAGCGCGCAACCTACCAGCAGCGCCAGAAGCCCGGGCAGCAGCGCCACGGACCGGGCCAGCGCGGCGGCCGGCGCGGCGATGCCCGGGCGGCGCCAGCCCGGCCGGACGGCGGCAAGCGGCAGGGCCTGGCCCTGGCCCGCGCTCATGCCAGCGGCTCCACGCATTGGCCGGGAAGCAAGCAAGGCTGGGCTCTGCCCAGACCCGCCAGGGGGGAGGCCCCCCCTGGACCGGCCTTTCTTAAGTATTGGATTCCAAAGGCCTGCCTTTGGCGGAGTTTGAGGCCCGATGCTTGAAGACGGAGCCTCAACCTTGCCTGCTTCACCGGTCGCTCAAGGCAACCGCCGGCCTCACGGGGCGATCTCGCGCCGGAACCAGCCGATCTCCTCGCCCTGGCGCGCGCCCCACGCCGCGGCGTCGGGGTGCACCAGCGACAGGGAGGCGAGCGGCGGCAGCGCCGCGGGCGCCGCCACGCCGGCGACCGGCGGCCAGGCCAGCCCTTCCGCGGTGGACTGCAGCGTCAGGCGCTGGCCCTCGGCGCTCAGCAGGAAGCGGATGAAGCGCCCCGCCAGCGCCCGGGCCGCAGGGCTGGCGCCGGCGCTCACGGCGACCACCTCGGGCATCAGCCCGGCCGGGCGCGGCACGGTGACGCGCAGCCCCGGGTCGCGCCCGGCCAGCGTGTAGGCCGCCTCGCTCGGCAGCACCGCGAGCGCCACGTCGCCCGCCGCCAACCGGCCCAGCAGCAGCGGGTTGGTGGCCGCGACGCCAAGGCCCGTGCCGCGCAGCGTGCGCAGCAGCGCGTGGCCCGCCTCTGCGCCGCCCGCCGCCTCCATCATCGCCGACAGCACGGGATAGGCGGTGCCGGAAGCCACCGGGCTCACCAGCCCGATCCCGCCCGCATAGCCCGGCAGCGCCGCCCACGACGGCGAGGGCGCCGCCGCCGCGGCGTGCGTCAGGAACACCCCGGCGAGCGTCAGCCCGGTCGGCAGCCAGGCACGGTCCTCGGGCAGCAGGGCGCGCGCCGCCGCGATCCAGTCCGGCGCGTCGCCGTCGAGCGGCGCCGGCCGCGCCAGCAGCCCCGTCCGGTCCAGCGCCGCCATCGCCGCGTCGCCCACGAACCACGCCACGGTCCAGCACGGCCGTGCGCCCTCGGCGTAGATGCGCGCCTGCAGCGGGCCGCCGCCCATGTTGACGTAGGTGACGCGGACCCCGGCCTCGGCCTCGAAGCGCGGGATCAGCGAGCCGGGCGGGCCCATCGCGGAATAGATCACCAGCGAGTCGCCGCCGGCCGGCCACAGCGCCGCCACCGCGGCCACCACCAGGAGCGGCAGCGCCGCCGCGAGCGCGCGCAGGGGCGTCACCGTGCGCCGGCCTGGAAGCAAAGTAAGGCCAGGGCTTTGCCCAGACCCGCCAGGGGGAGCCCCCCTGGACCGGCTTTTCTTAAGTAATGGATTCCAAAGGCCTGCCTTTGGCGGAGTTTGAGGCAGAGCCTCAACCTTGCTGGCTTCACTGTTCAACTCACAGGGCCGTCGGCATCAGAGCGCGACCGAGAGCGAGGCGAACACGCTGCGCCCCGCCTGCACGTAGTAGATCGGCGTCTGCTTGGTGCCGGCGTACAGGTCGAACTGGTCGATCTTGCGGCTGTCGAGCAGGTTGTTGAACTGCAGCCGGAGCGCCAGCGGCGGCAGGTGCGGCGCGCGCACGGTGTATGCGATCGAGGCGTCGAGCTCGTTGAACGGGTCGAGGCCCTGCCGGAGGCCGACGTCGCCGTAGCGCGAGCCCACCCACTTGTCGAGCAGCGAGGCATACAGCGCGCCGCGGGCGTAGATCACGCCGCTCGCCGTGGTGGCCTCCGGCGCGTTCGGCACCGGCTGCCCGGTGGCCCGGTTGCGCGCGACGTTGCCGCTGCCATTGGCGTACAGGCTGACGCCGTGGCCCACCGCGAGCGTGCCCTCCGCCTCCACGCCGTAGTAGTCCACCGCGCCCTGGTTGAAGTAGATGGTGTTCACGCCGACGTTGCGGCTCGCGATCATGTTGGAGAAGTCGATGTAGTACAGGTCGCCGGAGATCGACAGGCGCGGCGTCTGCCAACTGGTGCCGACCTGGTAGTTCTGGGTCTGCTGCGGGCTGATGTTGGTCTGGCTCGGGTCGGCGTTCTGGATGTAGTTGAGCTGCGGGGCGAGGAAGCCCTTGGCGTATTGCAGGTAGGCCGCCCAGTGCGGGTTGATGAGGTAGTGCACGGTGACCGCCGGCAACGGCGCGCCGTATGATTTGTCGTAGGACAGTGGCTGCCCGGTGCCGACATTGACCTGCGCGTTCAGCGTGCGCCGGAAGAAGTCGTACTTGACCCCAGGCGTGATGGTCAGCCCCGGCAGTGGACGCAGATCCAGCTCGAAATACGGCTGCAGCGTCAGCAGGTCCTCGTGGTCGAGGTAGGTGAACGCCTTGAAGCTGTTCGGGCTGAGGATGTTGCCGCGGGTGAGGTCGATATTGGCCTGGCTGTAGGCATTGGCCTGGTTCTCCACCCAGCCGCCGACCCTGGCGTCGCCGTAGGGAAAGGAGCGCGTGACCTGGAACGTGTCGCCCAGCGCCCTGTACTGGTTGTTCTGCGCGGTGCCGGGAATGTCGCTGCGCCCATAGGGGGTGCCGGGGAACGTCGAGTTCGACACGTCGATCGCGCGCACGCCCTTGAGGTCGTAGCCGTAGGTGTAGATCTTGGTCTCGAACGTCCAGCCCGACGGCAGCGCGGTGCGGATGCCGGCGTAGTCGAAGTCCGAGTGGCTGCGGTTCTTGTTGTACAGGTAGTAGTTCTGCAGCTTCGGGTCGTTGGAGAAGCCGTAGCCCGGCCCGAACTGGGCGATCTGGGCGCGCGAGGCGCCGCGGCTGAAATACTGGTCGGTGGTGTTGTACATCCCCTCCACGGTCAGCGTGGTGTAGGCGCCGAGCGGCATCGCGTACTTGCCGAACAGGTTGGTGCGCGATGCCGCCGCATAGCTCAGCGCGCCGTCGCTGGCGGTGTGCTCGCCGTCGATCACCAGGCTGCCGCCGCCCGGCAAGGGCCCGGTGTCCAGCTCGCTGCCGGCCAGCGTGGTGTTGAAGCTGCCGCCGGCGGCGTACGGCGTGAGCAGCGTGCGCGCCGCCGGCGCCTTGCTGTCGAGCGCGATGGTGCCGCCGAACGTCGCGTCGCCGATCGTGGACGCCGTGCCGGGCCCGCGGTCCACCGCCACCTGCGACAGGTCGCGGTTCATGAAGTAGGCTGAGCTGTGGTGCGTGTAGTTGTTGGCGTCGCCGAACGGGATGCCGTCGAGCGTGACGTTGTACTGCCCGTCCTGGAAGCCGCGGATGCCGACCTCGCCGGAGAACGCGTTGCCCGGCCCGTTCTGCTCGATCGCGACCACGCTCGGCGAGATCGCGATGATCTGCGCGTAGTCGGACTGCGGCGGGATGTTGTTCTGGATGTACTCGCTGCCGAGCACCGAGGTCGGCTGCGTGGCGGACAGCGGCGCGCGCGTCGGCGCCTGCAGGATCGCGTCGTTGTCGGGGTCGCCGCGCGCGTGGACCTTGTCGACCGGAACGACGTCCTGGGTCTCGGCCCAGGCCGGCAGCACGATCCAGCCCAGGGCGACGCCCAGCCGGGCGCGGGAGGCCCAGCGTCGGGCGGCAGCGGGTGGCACGGCAGTCTGACGGGAAGCTGACATGGGCGGGGTGATATCCGCGATGGCTGAGTACCGGGATGATTGTTGTGTGACGCGGCACGCGGCATCCCTTGAGGCGGGACACGCCCTCTGGCGCGGCGCGGGGTGGCGTGCTTCCTGGCGCGCATGACCGGCACGACGACGCCTCGCGCAGCAAGCCCCACCCCGTGATCGCGGCCCGATGACGCCGGACGCGCTGTATGCCGCCGCCGCCGCCGGCGCCGCGTCGCTGGTGGAGTTCATCGAGGCGCTCACCGTGGTGCTCGCGGTGGCCGCCACGCGCGGCCTTCGCTCGGCGGCGGCGGGCGTGCTCGCCGCGCTGGCCTTGCTGACGGGGCTGGTGGCGCTGCTCGGCCCGGTGCTGCGCCACGTGGCGGTGGCGCCGGCGCAGGTGGTGTTCGGCACGCTGTTCGTGCTGTTCGGCACGCGCTGGCTGAGCAAGGCGACGCGGCGTGCGGCCGGCGTGATCCCGCTGCGTGACGAGACGATCGCGTTCCGGCGCCACCGCGACCGCGTCGCCGCGATCGGCGCTCCGGTCGGGCGCTGGGACGGCGCCGGGATGGCTGTGGCGTTCCAGGCCACCGCGATCGAGGGCCTGGAGGTGGTGTTCATCGTGGTGGCGATCGGCAGCGGCGGCTCCGGGCTGCTCGCGCCCGCAGTGCTCGGCGCCGCGGCGGCGCTCTGCCTGGTGGCCATCCTCGGCGTCGTGCTCTACCGCCCGATTACCCGGGTGCCGGAGAACACGCTCAAGCGTTTCGTGGGCGCGATGCTCGCCGGGCTCGGCACGTTCTGGGTAGGAGAGGGCGCCGGGCTGCGCTGGCCCGGCGAGGATTTGTGGATCGTGCTGCTCGGCCTAGGGTTCCTGCTCCTGTCCGCCGTGCTCGCAGCCCGGTTGCGGCGCGCGGGCCGGACGCTTGTCCCATGAACCTGCTGCGTCGCAGTCTCGCGGAGCTGTGGGGCCTGTTCGTCGACGACCTCTGGATTGCCGCGCTGATCGTCGGCTGGATCGTTGTCGCCTGTGCGGCGATGCGCCAGCTCCCGCCCACGCCCTGGTCAGGGCCGATCCTGTTCGCAGGCCTGGCTGCGATTGTTGCCTATGGTGTCCACCCCGGCCGGCGCTGAGTTGGTCATACTGCTCTCGGCCAGACACCGCGTCCATGACGCTTGCACTTCCAGAACACGCCGGCTGCCACTGCTGCCCCAAATGCTTCGAGCACAGGCCCTGTCGCTGCCGGTTCTGTAATACCAACGGCCCTATGCCACGACCGTCTGGTTCAGACTCTAGTCGCGATGGAGCGGATGCGGTCTGGTGTACCGGCCCTGGTTGATGAGACACCATGAAGGAGCCTACGCGGCGAGTGCCGCAGATGAAAGCAGGGCCTGACGGACGGCGGCGGGCGTTTGGTAACCGAGCCGCTGGATGAGCCAGGTGGTGT
>JAABUV010000558.1_pt1 | contig 56131 bp, 41 predicted proteins | sample 5559971 | NCBI WGS metagenome assembly JAABUV01 (sample SAMN10711881, study PRJNA513362) | rock metagenome | isolation source: Antarctica rocks | place: Antarctica: Victoria Land, Knobhead nord | collected 2015-12-19 | reverse complement strand
TGAGCGGCGGCGGGACCGCGTTCTGGTCGGGGCCGTTGAAGAACTGGTTGACGCGGAAATCGAAGTGGACGGTCGCGTCGCTCTCCGGGTCGCCGCTGGCGTTGAACACGATCGGGGCCGAACTGCCAGGCGTGGACCAGTTCCCCGGCACCGGCTCCTGGAGCCAGTTGACGTAGCTCTGGTAGGACCCGAGCTCGACGTTGATCCCGAACGGGCCCGCGGCGAGCAGGGCCCGCAGTTCGAGCCCTTCAAGGGGGCGCGTGACGGTCCGGGTGACGCGACGTCGCGTCGAAGACGGAACTCGGCGCGCGCGACAAGGCGGCAAGAATGAAATCATAAACCATATTTCCATGCATTCATATCGATGCGAAACCGGGTGGCACGGGTGCCGCCTGGGAGCCCGAACGGGCGTCATTGGGGGGGGTAAAACTACATTAGGTCGCTGCCCCGGGGCCTGTCAATCCGGATTTGCAATTTTTTAGAGTATTAAATATAAATTGGAATCCCGATGTACAATAGAGGCAAAGCACGCCGGGTGGCCATCCGGGGACCCGAGAGAGATCGAATCGTGATGATTCTCCCAGGAGTGGATGCAATGGTTCGGAGATAAACCCGATTCGTGCCCCCCGGGGCGTCACGCGGGGTCCCGGCGCCCGAACCGGCCACTCAGCCGACGGGGTGCCTCGACGCCTCGCGGCGGCGTCACCAGGACAGGTCGAGGTCGCGGATCCGGGTCGTCCGGCCGGGCAGGGGCCGGATGGTAAGCCAGGGGGCGGGCTTGGCGGGGCGGGCCGGGTCGGCGACCGGCCGGTCGTCGACCTCGACCTCCTCCGCGCCGGCCGACCGGCGGATCCGGACGCGGTGCCAGAGCCGGTAGGCCCCGGAGTCGGGCTCGTGGTCGCAGGGGGGGCCGAGCCGGTGGCCGAGGACTTCCAGGACCGGCAGGTCGGGCGGTTCGGCCAGGACTTCCATCGTCAGGCTGAACTGCTCCGGGAGCCGGAAGCGGAGGTCGAACGGCTGGTCGTCGCCGTCGCGCCCGCCGATGACCAACTGCGGGAGTCGGAACGCCCGGGGGGCCTCGACGGTTGGCGTCGGGTCGGGGGCGGGGGAGGACGAACCGGCGAAGCCCCGGAGCGTCAGGCACGACGCCGCCAGCGTGGCCAGGCCGAGCGTCGAGGCCGCCCACCACCGCCACCAGGTCGGGGTCCGGCCCTCGATCGCGAACGGGCATCTCAAAAGCATCAGGACACGCTGGAACAGCGCCGAGGCCACCCCGGGGGCCGCCGAAGCGGGGCCGGCCGCCCCCGGGACGCCGGCGGCCGAGGTCCCGGACGAGGCCAGCTCGACCAGCGACGAGGCGTAGCGGCCCGAGGTCCCGAAGTGGGCGACCGCCGCGCGGTCGGCGAGGAACTCCTGGTCGAGCCGCATCTGGTCGCGGATCCACCAGACCGGCGGCAGGAAGAACCAGGTCGCCCGGGCCAGGTTGGCGAGCAGCCCGAAGCGGTGGTCGGCGGATTCGGCGTGTGCCAGCTCATGGAGCAAGCTCAGGCGGAGCCGGTCGGCCTCGCCCGGGCGGTCGAGGTCGGGGGGGATCAGGATCGCCGGCCGGGCGAAGCCGATCAGGACCGGGCGGCCGACCCGGGGAGAAACCAGGAGCCTTGGCCTCGGCCGCCGGGGCCGGATCGGCAGCGAGGCATAGAGCCTCGCCGCGGTCGCCGACGGGGGAGTGCCGCCTCCCGCCAACCTCGCCGTCCCCCAGAGCCCCAGGGCCACCAATCCGACCCCGGCCGAGAGGCCCGCCAGATAGGCCCCGACCAGCCCCCGCCCCACCCTCCGCCGCCAGCCCGGCGGGGCCGGGTGCCCCTCGGCTGGCCTCGGGCAGCGGGCGGGTCGGACCGCGCCGACCTCCGGATCCCCGGACCGATGCGTCGGGGGCGGGCCCGGGGCGTCGAGCCCGGTCGCCAGGATCGAGCGGATCGGCCCGCGGAGGTCGATCCGGGGGACCGGGTTCAGCGCCGCCAGGGGGAGCAGCGCCAGGGTCGAGATCAGCCCGGCGCGGGCCCAGCCCCGACGCCTGGCCGGCTGCCGGCACTGGACTATCGCCAGGACCACGAAGCCCGCGATGGCGGTCGCCGCCAGCGAGGCATCGAGCAGCGCCACGCCCAGTCGATCGACGACGTCGGCCATCCCGAGGGCCCTCGATCGGGCGTGGGCCGGGCCGGCCTCCCGACCCGGTTCAGCTCACTCGGACTCGGCCGCCGGGATCGCCGATTCCTCGGGCCGCCCGTCGGACTGCCGCTGGGCCTCGTCGATCATGGCGCGGAGCCGGTCGAATTCAGCGGCGCTGGGGGGCTTGGTGTCGAGCAGGGCCACCATCATCCGGTCGATCGCCCCGTCGAAGACCCGGTCGACGAACCGCTTGGTCAGCTCGCCGATCGTCCGGTCCGACGACTTCTTGGGGATGTAAATGAAGGTCCGACCCTCGACGACGTGCCGGACCAGCCCCTTCTTGTCTTCCATGATGTTCAGGAGCGTCTGGACCGTGCTGTAGGCCACCGGGCCGGCCGACTTGTTCAGGTCGTCCTGGACCTCCCGGACGCTGGCCTTGCCGTGGACCCAGAGGATCTTGAGGATCTCGAGCTCGCGGTCGGTCACCATCTGGACTTTACGCACCGTGGATCTCCCGGAAAACGACTCGACTCGTTGACGTAAGGTAACGCCCGGCTGACCACTTGGCAACCCGATGCGATTAAAATTCGAAGAGACTCATCGTAGGCCCGGGTCTCGATCCGCCCATCCCCGAGGCTCGTTCGTCCCGGTCGCGGCGAGTCCGATAGGTCGGCTTCAATCCCGGAAAAGCGGGGTGGTTCCGCGCGGGGGAACCTACCCGATACGATCACACGCGGCGGACCGCCCTTCGTGACTCAAGAAATTCGGAGATCGCCGGCCCGCCGCCCGAACCGGCTTTCGCCGGGGGTGTCTGGGTGTCGCCGCGGCTTGCGTCACCGCTGTATGATGGGGGGGACGCTTGCCGGAGCGGCGGGCGATCGGCGAGACGGCCCGGACCGGGCACCGAGGTAACACCGGCCATGACGCGGATCGCGATCTACGACACGACCTTGCGCGACGGGAGCCAGGGCGAGGGGGTGAACTTCTCGCTCGGCGACAAGCTTCGGATCACCGAGCGGCTGGACGACCTCGGGGTCGACTACGTCGAGGGAGGCTATCCCCTCTCCAACCCCAAGGACGAGGCCTTCTTCCGCGCCGTCCGCGACCTCGACCTGACGCACGCCCGGGTCGCCGCCTTCGGGATGACCCGCCGCAAGGACATCGCCGCCGAGGACGACACCGGGATGAAGGCCCTGGTCGGGTCCGGGGCCCCGGTCGTGACGATCGTCGGCAAGAGCTGGGACTTCCAGGTGACCGAGGTTCTGGGTGTCTCGTTGGACGAGAACACGCGGATGATCGCCGACTCGGTCGCCTTCTGCGCCAGCAGGGTCTCCGAGGTCGTTTACGACGCCGAGCACTTCTTCGACGGCTTCAAGAAGAACCCCGACTACGCCCTGAAGACTCTCCAGGCCGCCGTCGCCGCCGGCGCGAGCTGGCTGGCGCTCTGCGACACGAACGGCGGGGCTCTCCCCGAGGAGATCGCCGAGGCCGTCGATCAGGTCGTCCGGGCCTTCTCCGTCCCGGTCGGGATCCACACCCACAACGACGGCGAGCTGGCCGTGGCCAACACCCTGGCCGCCATCCGCCAAGGGGCCACCCAGGTCCAGGGGACGATCAACGGGATCGGCGAGCGGTGCGGCAACGTCGACCTCGGCAGCGTCGTCGCCAACCTCGCCCTCAAGTATCGGGGCTACGACCTCCTCCGCCCGGGGAGTCTGGCCCGGCTCACCGAGGTCTCGCGGTTCGTCTACGAGACGGCCAACATGAACTTCCGCCCGGGGCAGCCCTTCGTCGGCTCCAGCGCCTTCGCCCACAAGGGGGGGATGCACGTCCACGGGATCCGCAAGAACGCCAGCAGCTACGAGCACATCGACCCCTCGCTCGTCGGCAACGAGCGCCGGGTCCTGGTCAGCGAACTCTCGGGCAAGTCCAACATCGCCGAGAAGCTGGGCGAGCACGGCTTGGAGCAGGATGGCGCCCTGCTGACCAAGGTGCTCGACCGGGTCCAGGACCTGGAGAACGAGGGCTACCAGTTCGAGGCGGCCGAGGCGTCGTTCGTCCTCCTGGTCGAGAAACTGGCCGGCCGATACCGCCCCCGGTTCGAGCGGCTGGGCTACCGGGTGAGCGTGGTCGGCGAGGCCGAGGGCCGGCCGGTCACCGAGGCGACGGTCAAGCTCCGGATCGGCGAGGCCGGCGAGCACACCGTCGGCGAGGGGGACGGCCCGGTCAACGCGCTGGACGTGGCCTTGCGGAAGGCGCTGGAGCCGCACTTCCCCCGGCTCAAGGAGATGCGGCTGGTCGACTTCAAGGTCCGGGTCATCAACGACCGGGCCGGCACGGCCGCCCGGGTCCGCGTCGTGATCGAGAGCCAGGACGGCGACGAGGTCTGGGGGACCGTCGGCGTCTCGGAGAACATGATCGAGGCGAGCTGGATGGCCCTGGTCGACGCCTTCGACCACAAGCTGGCCAAGGACGCCCGGGTGGACGCCCGCCCCGACCTGGCCTCGGCCCGGGCATGACCGCCGAGGCCCCGCCCCCTCCGAGGGTCAAGCGCCCGATGGGCCTGACCCTCGCCTGGCTCGCCTGCTGGCACGTGGCGATCCTGGCGGTGGTGGTCCCCGGAGTGATCGCCTACCAGCTCGGCCCGTTGTGCCTGGAGGAAGGTTGGGCGAACGTCCTGGCGACCCGACCCGGCCTGTTCCTCCTCCTCTTGCTGGTGCTCTCGTCGATCTCTACCCTGGCCTGGATCATCGCCGGGATGGAATGCTTCCGGGGAAGGGGCCGGAGCGGCTCGATCTGGACCGGAGTCGCCGTGGGGACGGGTCTGCTCACCGGGGTCGTGATCGCGGCTCTCTAAATCGTGGGGGATGGGATGGCCGCGAAATCCTGTGCTAAGGATGCCCCTCAATTCCTGATATTATCCTGGAAGCCGCGTGAGTTCGTGCGGGCAGGCCCCAACCCCGACCGATCGAAGCCACCACCCGATTCCGGTAGGGTGGCCATCGCCCACCAGGTTCGACCCGGGAAGGTGGGCGTTGCGCACCCGAGCAGGACTCAGATGAAGGATGCGAGGCCCAACCACGGCGGAACGAACCCAATCGGCGACCCTCGAACGAAGCCATCACGAAAATGGCGGAACGAAGCCAATCACCACGCCCGAACGAAGCCAATCACGCGGATGCCGGAACGAAGCCAATGAGCACGCCCGAACGAACTTTCATGGCCATCGAAGGTCAACCCGCCCCTTCAAAGGGGGGGGGGGGGGGGGGGGGGGGGGGCGCGGCCCCCCCCCCCCCCCCCCCCCCCCCGCCCCCGCCCCCCCCCCCCCCCCCCCCCCCCGCCACCCTACGCGGACGACCCGTAGCCAAGACTTTCAGATCGCCGCACCCGAACGAAGCCAATCACGCGGATGTCGGAACGAACCCAATCGCCGCGACCGGACGAAGCCAATCGCCGCGACGGAACGAACCCAACGCGCGGCCGACGACCGAACGAACCCAATCTCCTGGACCAGGCATGAGCATCGCCGAACTCCCCAAGCAGTATGAACCGAAGGACGCCCAGGACCGCTGGTACGGGTTCTGGCTCGAAAAGGGGTACTTCCATGCCGACCCGAGCAGCGCCAAGCCCCCGTACACCATCGTCATCCCACCGCCCAACGTCACCGGGGCCCTGCACCTGGGCCACGCGCTGAACAACACGATCCAGGACATCCTGATCCGCTGGAAGCGGATGCAGGGGTTCGACGCCCTCTGGATGCCCGGGACCGACCACGCCGGGATCGCCACCCAGGCCGTCGTCGAGACCCGGCTCCGCAAGGAGGAAGGCAAGACTCGCCACGACATCGGCCGCGACGAGCTGGTCCGTCGGATCTGGGCCTGGAAGGACGAGTACGAGAAGCGGATCCTCGGCCAGCTCCGCCGGATGGGCTGCTCCTGCGACTGGGACCGGACCCGGTTCACCCTCGACGACGTCTGCGCCCGGGCCGTCCGGACCACCTTCTTCCGCCTCTTCGCCGATGACAAGATCTTCCGCGGCAAGCGGCTGGTGAACTGGGACGCCCATCTCCGGACCGCCGTGGCCGACGACGAGATCGAGTACCAGGACACCGCCGGCCAGCTCTGGACGATCCGCTACCCCGTGGCCGAGTCCGACGAGTCACTCCTGGTCGCCACCACCCGCCCCGAGACCATGCTCGGCGACACCGCCGTCGCCGTCCACCCCTCCGACGAGCGGTACAGGCACCTGATCGGCAAGTCCGTTGCCCTGCCCCTGACCGATCGGTCGATCCCGATCATCGCCGACGCCATCCTCGTCGACCCCAAGTTCGGCACCGGCTGCGTGAAGGTCACCCCCGCGCATGACCCCAACGACTACGCCTGCGGCGTCCGGAACGGCCTGGAGATGATCAATCTCCTCAATCCCGACGGGACTTATAACGAGAACGCCGGGCCCTACGCCGGGCTCGACCGCCGCGAGGTCCGCAAGCGCGTGGTCGCCGACCTGGAGGCCGGGGGCTTGCTCGCCAAGGTCGAGCCCCACGCCAACCGGGTGGGCCTTTCCGACCGGAGCAAGACGCCGATCGAGCCGTATCTTTCGGACCAGTGGTTCGTCCGGATGGATGAATTGGCCCAGGGGGCGATGGACGCGGTGACCTCGGGCCAGGTCACCATCCACCCCGAGCGCTACGCCCGGAGCTACCTCGACTGGCTCGGCGAGAAGCGCGACTGGTGCATCAGCCGCCAGCTCTGGTGGGGCCACCGGATCCCGATCTGGTACTTCGAAGGCGACGAATCCGTGTTGGAGGCCGCCTTCGGAGGCCGCGACGACGTGACCTATCGCCGGGCCGAGTCCGGCGGCTGGCTCGTCTGCGCCGAGTCCGACCGGGCGATCGAGGAGGGCCAGTGCCGCCTCTCGTCCTTCACCCGGTTCGAGCAGGACCCCGACGTCCTCGACACCTGGTTCAGCTCGGCCCTCTGGCCCCATTCAACCCTCGGCTGGCCCGAGGAGACGCCCGAGCTGAAGAAGTATTACCCGACCGACGTCCTCTCCACGGCCCGCGACATCATCACCCTCTGGGTGGCCCGGATGGTGATCTTCGGCCAGTTCAACCGGGGCGAGGTTCCCTTCCGCGACGTCTACATCCACCCGGTGATCCAGGACGGCCACGGCAAGCGGATGTCCAAGTCGGCCGGCAACGGGGTGGATCCGGTCGATATCATCGACCTCTACGGCGCCGACACCCTCCGGTTCGCCCTGGCCTCGCTGGCGACGGAGACCCAGGACATCCGGATCCCGGTCGAGAAGGCCAGGCTCCCCGACGGCCGGGAGGTCAACACCTCCGAGCGGTTCGAGCAGGCCCGGACCTTCCCCAACAAGGTCTGGAACGCCTCGCGGTTCGCCCTGATGAACCTCGAAGGGTACGAGCCCGCCCCGGTCTCCCCCTCCGATCTCGCCGTCGAGGACCGATGGATCCTCAGCCTGCTCTCGAAGACCGCCGCCGAGGTGACCGCCGACCTGGAGGCGTTCCGGTTCGCCGAGGCCACCAGGCGGCTCCGCGACTTCACCTGGAACGACGTCTGCGACTGGTACGTCGAGTTCCTCAAGGCTCGCCTCCGCGACCCCGAGGCCCGGCCGGTCGCCCAGCGCGTCCTGGCGGCGGTCCTCGACGGCCTCTGCCGGCTCCTGCATCCGATCGTCCCCTTCCTGACCGAGTCGATCTGGCAGGCCCTCGGCCAGGTTGCCCCGAGCCGCGGCCTCCCCGAGCCCACCCAGGCCGCCCAGAGCGTCTGCATCGCCCCCTGGCCGGATTACCCCGGAGCCTGGCGCGACCCGGAGGCCGAGGGCGTGGTCGCCCAGTGGCAGGAAAAGGTCGCCGCGATCCGGAACCTCCGGGCCGAGCGCAACGTGCCCGCCTCGGCCAAAATTCACCCGATCATTCTGGCTTCCGGTGCGGTCTCCGCCATGCTCCGGGCCGGCGAGCCCTTCATCAAGGCTTTGACCGGGTCGGAGACCCTGACGATCGTCGAGGCCGCCGAGCGGCCCAAGGAATGCGCCGTGGCCGTCCTGGCCGACGCCGAGATCATCCTCCCGCTGGAAGGGTTGATCGACAAGGAGGCCGAGGCCGTCCGCCATCGCAAGGCCCTGGCGGACATCGATAAGCAGCTCGCCGCGATCCGGGGGAAGATGGCAAACGAGGGATTTCTGAGCCGGGCCCCGGCCGAGGTGGTCCAGCAGCAGCGGGCCAAGGAGGCCGAGCTGGTCGCCCAGCGGGCGGCCGTGGAGGCGCTCCTGGGGTAGCCCGGGCCGCCGGGGGCGTGATCGACAAGCCTGCCCCGCAAGTTGACGCTCCGGCGGGGCTGCCTTATCATCGAAACGGGTCGATCGACGCTGAGAGATGGTGATCGGCAGGACCGGCGTGGCGGGCTTCCCGGCGTCGGCGCGAAAGGGGCGACCGACGTGGCCGTGCAGATGGAACTCACCCGGATCATCATCAGCGAGAATAATGAGCAACAGATCATCTTCTTGAAGGAAGTGGACGGCGAGCGGACCTTCCCGATCGTGATCGGGATCTTCGAGGCCACCAGCATCGACCGGAGGGTCAAGGGCCTCCCCGCCCCCCGCCCGCTGACGCACGACCTGCTGGCCAGCACCATCGACCTCCTGGGGGGCGAGCTGCAAGACATCTTCATCAGTGAACTCCGGGATCACACCTACTTCGCCAAGCTCCGGATCCGCCACGAGGGGGAGCTGATCGAGGTCGACTCCCGGCCCAGCGACGCCATCGCCGTCGCCGTCACCGTGGACGTGCCGATCTACGTCGCCGAGGAAGTCCTGAACGAGGTGGGCCAGTAACCCCGGCTGGTCCGCCTCGCCCCGGAGGGGTGCCAGAGTGGCCGATTGGGACGGTCTTGAAAACCGTAGGGCCCGCAAGGGTCCCGGGGGTTCGAATCCCTCCCCCTCCGCTTCGAAGGTCGGTCAATTTGGTGAATGTTTATTTACAAGAAGTCGTTTGACCCCATCTCCCGAGGCTCGACGCCCATGATCCCGAACCGTCGCGACTGGCTCCGGATGGCCGCCCTCGGGCTGCTCCCCGCCGGGGCGGGGGGGCGTGGGGCCCGGGCCGCCGGGGAGCCTCGGGGACCGTCGTCGCTCCGGATCACCGGGTTGAAGGTGACGCCGATCGCCCTGCCCGACCCGCCGCTCCTGGCGGCTAGCGGGTGCCACGGGCCGTACTTCCTCCGGAACGTGGTCCAGGTCGAGACTGACTCCGGGATCGTCGGCCTGGGCGAGACCACCGGCGGCCGGGGCGTGACGGCGGCCCTGGAGAAGGCCCGGTCGATCGTGATGGGCCGGAGCGTCTTCGCCCATCGCGGGTTCGCCCGCGAGGTCCGGGCCCTGGGCGAGGGGTGCTACGCGGGGATCGAGCTGGCCTGCCTCGACGCGGCCGGCAAGGCGACGGGGCGGCGGCTCGCCGAGCTGCTGGGCGGGCCGGTCCGAGACCCGGTCGAGTTCGCGGCCTACCTGTTCTACCGCTACTCGGCCGACCATCCGATCATCCTGGCCGGAGCCCGACGCGCGGGGTCCGCCGGCCGGCCGATCGACGGGTGGGGCGAGGTCCGGTCGCCCGGGACGATGGCGGCGATGGCCGAGGAGTTCCGCCGCCGCTGGGGGTTCCGGGTCTTCAAGCTCAAGGGGGGCGTGCTGAGGCCCGAGGTCGAACGCGACACGCTCCTCGAGATGGCCGCCAAGCTCGGCCCCGGAGCCCTGCTCCGGGTCGACCCCAACGGCCGGTGGACGGTCCCCACCGCCCTCCGGATCGGCGAGGGTTTGATGGGCCTTCGGCTCGAATACTACGAGGACCCGGTCCGGGGCCAGGCGGCGATGGCCGAGGTCCGCCAGGCGACCGGCTTCAAGATGAGCACGAACATGTGCGTCACCCGGTTCGAGCACCTCGCCGAGGCGTTCCGGGTCAAGCCGATCGACGTGCTTTTGGCCGACCTCCACTACTTCGGCGGCCTCGACGGCTGCCTGGCGCTGGGGCCGGTCTGCGACGCGGCGGGCTGGACGATGAGCCAGCACAGCAACAGCCACGCCGGGCTGACCATGGCCGCGATGATCCACCTGGCCGCCTCCGTCCCGCAGCTCACGCTGGCCAGCGACACCCATTATCCCTGGCTCCCCGACGACGCCGACATCATCGAGGGGCCCAAGCTGGCCATCGTCGACGGCAAGATGGCCGTCCCCGCCGGACCCGGCCTGGGCGTCTCGCTCGACCCCGACAAGCTCGCCCGGGCCCACGAGGTCTACCTCAAGTCCGGGATGACCGGCCGCGACGACGCCACGCTGATGCGCCAGTTGGAGCCGGGATGGACCGGTGGGCTCCTCTGAATTTCGCCTTGCCCCGCCCGTCGTCCCGGACGGCTCGCCTTCGCCCGATCGGCCGGCTATCATGGCCCTGCAACCAGGCGGCTCCCGGTCCGCGACGGCCGCCGTGGCCGGCGAGGCGGGGCCGGTCGGACGGGGAGAAGATCGATGCACGAGGATTTGCTGAGCCTGCTGCCGAAGGTCGAGTTCAACCGGCGGGAGTTCGTCGTCACCACCCTGGCCGCGGGGTTCGCCCTCTCGGTCCAGCCGGTCTCCGCCGAGACCATCACGACCGACGCCCAGGGGCTGGAGGCCGGCGAGGTCAAGGTCCCCGTCGCCGAGGGCACGATCCCCGCCTACCGGGCGATGCCCGCCGGCGCCGGGCCGTTCCCGGTCGTCCTGGTGATCCAGGAAATCTTCGGGGTCCACGAGCACATCAAGGACATCTGCCGGCGGTTCGCCAAGCTCGGCTATTATGCCATCGCGCCCGAGCTCTACGCCCGGCAGGGAGACGTCTCCAAGATCACCAACATGCAGGAGATCTTCTCCAAGGTCGTCTCCAAGGTCCCCGACGCCCAGGTGATGTCCGACCTCGACGCCACCGTCGCCTACGCCAAGGCGACCGGCAAGGCGGACGTCGCCCGGCTCGGGATCACCGGCTTCTGCTGGGGCGGGCGGATCGTCTGGCTCTACGCCGCGCACAACCCCGGGCTCAAGGCCGGCGTCGCCTGGTACGGCCGGCTGGTCGGCCAGTCGACCGAGCTCCAGCCCAAGTACCCCGTCGACCTGGCCGGCTCGCTCAAGGCCCCGGTCCTCGGGCTCTACGGCGAGGCCGACCAGGGGATCCCGGTCGCCTCCGTCGAGAAGATGCGCCAGGCCCTGAAGGAGGCCGGCAAGGCCGCCGAGATCGTCCTCTATCCCGACACCCCGCACGCCTTCCATGCCGACTACCGGCCGAGCTACCGCAAGACACAGGCCGAGGACGGCTGGAAGCGCTGTCTGGAGTGGTTCAAGAAGTACGGCGTCGCCTGAGCAATTGTCGATCTCAGGATCAGCAAATAAGATCCGGGCGATGGGGGCCGGGCCGATCGACCCCCCGGCGCGGGCTCAGCCGGAGATCGCCTTGATGTAGCGGTCGGCCGAGTGCCGGACGACCTCCTTGCCCCGGTCCGGGACGATCCCCCGGCCCCGGATGAAGAAGGCGCCGTAGACCCGGTCAAAGGCCAGCGGGTCGAGGCACTCCATCGCCCGCCGGATCGCCGGGGCGTTGAGGGGGATGTAGTTGGGATAGCTGTACATGAAAGAGACTTGCTTGGGATCCATGCAAATTTGGGGCTGGTCGCCGGCCATCAGGGCGCCCCGGCCCTCGGCCCCGCCGGGCCAGTGGAGGACCTGGTAGCCGTCGAAGTGGCCGCCGGTGGTCACGAGCTTCAGGCCGCCCCGGAGTTCGAGCGACTGGCCCGACCGGAACCGGACCGCGGGGTCGGGCCGCATCACCCACTTGCGCTCAAGTTCGTGGATGTGGATTGGGGCTCCGCCGAAGGCCCGGCTCCAGTCGACCATCGTGGTGTAGTAATGGGGGTGCGAGATCGCGATCTCGGCGACCCCGCCCAGCTCCTTGATCCGGGCGATCGTGGGGTCGTCGAGCGGGGCGACGCAGTCCCAGAGGACGTTCCCCTCGGGGGTCCGGATCAGGAAGGCCCGCTGGCCGATCCCGGCCTTGGGCTCGGGGGTGATCGAGAAGAGGCCGGGCTCCTCCTGTTTGATGACGTTCCGGTGCGACGACCGGAGCGCCTCCAGGGTCGTCCACTTCTGGCCCTCGGGGGGGACGTACTGCCGCTCGTCGTCGCAGATCGGGCAGTTCTCGGGCGGCCGGGCCGACTCGGTGAACTGCGAGTTGCAGGTCACGCAGATGTAGGACGTCCCCGGACCCGCCCCGGCCGCCGGGGCGACCGCGGCCAGGGTCGTCAGGGCAGCGGCCGTCGTCGAGCAATCCTTCATGAACGTCCTGCGGGTCTTGCCAGGGCCCATCGCGGTCGCGCCTCCGTATCGGGATAGCCTGGGGACGGGATGCTTTCCCCCATCATCGGCGCGAACCCCGCCGGAGGCAAGCGGATTGCCCACCCGATTGAATAGGGCCGATTTCCAATATCAGAATTTGATAAGATGAGCATCTATTTCGTTCTGATTCTGAAATCTCCGATCGGAAATCCGGCCGGCGGCGACCGGCCCCCCGATTATGCGTCCTGGTCGAGCCGGGCCTTGCGGAACGCCTTGTAGTCGTCGCGGGCCCGGTCGGCGAAGCGGACGGCCGAGGCGAGGACCGCCTCGAGCGCGGGGGAGGCCGCCCAGTCCGCGAGGATCCCGGTCCGGTCCTCACCGTCGAGGTGGGCGCCCCGGACCTGGGCCCAGCCGGTGATCCGCCCGGCGACCTCGACGGCCTGGCGGAGCCGGGCGGGCTTCCGGCGGAATCGGTCGAGTCGGGCTCGATTCTCGTCGGGGATCAGCTCGCGGAGGCGGTAGGCGGAACCGTCCATCTCCAGGACGCCCAGGCCCGCCGTCGGCCTGGCCTGAAGCCGGCGCTGGGCGTCGACCACCCTCCGGGCGTCGTCGGTCCAGGCGGCGGGCCTGGGCCCGCCGGCAAGGCCGACCAGCGCCGACGGCGCGGCCTCCTTGATGTCGAGCAGGCGGTTCCCGTCCGGCGAGCCGGCCCCCTCCACCAGGGCGACGAAGCGGCGGATCCCCAGGCTGCCAACCCCGGCGATCCGCCCGGAGACGTCGAGGACCCGGAAGGCTCCGGGGCGTCCCTTGGCCCGGCCGTACGCCTGGACGGCTTCGGCGACCATCGCGGACTTCGCCTTGCCCAGCGGCGGGAGCTTGCCCTCGGACTTCCGGATCGAGCGGACGCCCGACCTGTCGAGCCGGGTGTGGCTGTCGAGCAGCTCGACCTCGGTGGCCATCTCGCAGTCGCCGAGCAGCTCACCGATCGGGCCGAACTCCTCGCCGATCGAGGCGTGCCCGGTGTGGTCGCCGCCTACGGTCTCGACCACCGTCCTCCGGTAGCGGTCGAGGTAACCCAGGACCGTCCGCATCGCCTGGATCGGCGAGAGCCCCCAGACCTGCGCCGCCAGCAGGATGCTCGTGGCGCAGCGGACCAGGTCGAGCGAGCAGGGGCCGACCAGGGCCTCGTCGAAGTCGTTGAGGTCGAAGACGAACTCGCCGTCGTCGGCCCGGTAGGCCCCGAAGTTTTCCAGGTGGAGGTCGCCGCAGATCGCGATCGAGGGGCCGGGGTCGACCGGTTTCAGGCCGGGCCAGGCCGAGGCGAAGAGGTGGTCCGTCCCCCGGAAGAAGGCGAAGAGGTCCGCCCCCATCCGCTCGTACTTCCGCCGGACCAGCTCCGGTTTCCGGCCCTCGTTCCAGCGGACGATCGCCTCGACGGCGGGATTCTCGCCGGTTTCGGTCAAGGTCGTGCTCATCATCCCCCTCGTTCGCGGAGACTTCCCCGATCGCTCATCAAAGCTTCATCATGGTCATCGGGCCGATTCGAGGCAACCGCGTTGGGGATGACCAGGAACCTTGAAATGACCCTGGGCGTTGATCCCTGGCAATCCCCGGGACGCCCGTGTTAGGATGAGGGTCCAGGAACGCCCCCGCCGGCCCGGCCGTCCCCGCGAGGCCACCGGCGGCGCCCGCCACAGGGCCTCGGCCTCGGGACTGGCCGACTCGCCCGCGTCTCCTCTCCCACCCGGACCGCCGCCGACCGGCACGCCCCGACTCCTCCCGCAGGGGAGGGTGGATCGACCCCATGCGTAGCGACAAGGACCTGTTCTCCGAAGAAAATCAGATGGTCTCGATGAGCTTCGGCGACCACATCGAGGACCTCCGCTATCGCCTCGTCCTCGCCCTGATCGGGCTGTTCGTCGGGATGGTCATCACGTTCATCCCGATCCCGATCATGGGCCAGAGCATCGGCATGTACGTCTTCGACACCATGGAGCGGCCGGCCCGGATCACGCTCGCCGAGTTCTACAAGAACCAGGCCGCCAAGGAGTCGAAGACGGCCGGGGACGAGAAGCGGCTCAGCCCGTCGGTCAAGAACTACATCCCGGCCAAGGACTTCATCGAGCAGGTGGTCGGGCTCGCCCCGAAGCTCGGGCCGCTGCTCCCGGACCCGAACTCGCCCGAGATCAAGGACCGCAAGATCGCCCTGTCGCTGACCGCCGAGGCCAGCGACCAGATCCTCAACGCGGTGACGACCAGCTTCCGGAGCCCGCTGATCTCGCTGGCGCCGCTGGAGACGATCACGATCTACTTCATGATCTGCATGGTCTCCGGCCTGGTGCTGACCAGCCCGTTCGTGTTCTACCAGGGGTGGGCGTTCATCGCGGCGGGGCTCTACCGGCACGAGCGGCACTACGTCAAGAAGTTCCTGCCGTTCTCGCTGGGGCTGTTCCTGGGGGGCGTGTTCCTCTGCTTCTTCGGGGTCCTGCCGTACACGCTGATGTTCCTGCTCCAGTTCAACGTCTGGCTCAACATCGAGCCGACGATGCGGATCACCGACTGGATGAGCTTCGCGACGATCCTGCCGGTGGTCTTCGGCGTCTGCTTCCAGACCCCGCTGGTGATGCTCTTCCTGGAGCGGGTCGGGATCTTCACCCACGAGGACTTTCGCTCGAAGCGGCGGATGGCGATCCTGATCATGGTGATCGCCGCGGCCATCCTGACGCCCGGCCCGGACGTCTTCAGCCAGCTCGCGCTGGCGGTCCCGATGGTCGCGCTCTACGAGCTGGGGCTGATCATGATCAAGTCCAACAAGAAGGCCCCCGCCCCCGCGATGTCGTGAGCCCGGGGGCGGGCGAGCCGGAGGGGGCGATCGGCCGATGGGCGAGCCGGGCGGGATGGTCTATCTGGTCGGCGCGGGGCCGGGCGACCCCGGCTTGCTGACCCTCCGGGGTCGCGACGCCCTGGCCCGCGCCGAAGTGGTCGTCTACGACCACCTGGCCAGCCCCCGGCTGCTGGACCTCGCCCCGGCCGGGGCCCTCCGGATCGCGGCGGGCAAGACGATCGGCCACTGCACGCTCTCGCAGGGGGAGATCAACGAGGTCCTGGTCGAGCACGCCCGGCTCGGCCGCCGGGTGGTCCGGCTCAAGGGGGGCGACCCCTACGTCTTCGGCCGGGGGGCCGAGGAGGCCGAGCACCTCCGGGCCCGAGGGATCCCCTTCCGGGTCGTCCCCGGCGTGACCGCCGCGCTGGGGGCGACCTGCTACGCGGGCGTTCCGGTCACCCACCGCGACGCCGCCTCGGCCGTCGCCTTCGTCACCGGGCACGACGACCCCGACGCGCCCGGCCGGCTCGACTGGTCGGCCCTGGCCCGGTTCCCCGGGACCCTGGTCGTCTACATGGGCATGACCCGCCTCCCCGCGCTCTGCCGGACCCTGATCCGCGAGGGGAAGCCCCCGGGCACGCCGGCCGCGATGATCCAGTCGGGCACATTACCCCGCCAGCGGGCCGTGGTCGCCACCCTGGCCGACCTCCCCGACCGCGTCATCGAGGCCGGGATCGGCCCGCCGGCCCTGCTGGTCGTCGGCGACGTGGTCGCCCGGCGATCGGGGCTCTCCTGGTTCGAGTCGCTCCCCCTGTTCGGCCAGCGGGTCGTCATCACCCGCCCGATCGACGAGGCCGACCGATCGGCCCAGACCCTGGAAGCCCTGGGGGCCGAAGTCCTCTCGGCCCCGACCGTGCGGATCCTCCCGCTCGACGACTTCGGGCCGCTCGACGACGCGATCGACCGGCTTGGCTCGTTCGACTGGCTGGCGTTCACCTCGGCCAACGGCGTCCGCCACTTCCTCGACCGGCTCGGAGCCCGGGGCCGCGACCTCCGGGCCCTCGGGCACCTGCAACTCGCCGCGATCGGCCCGGCGACGGCCGAGGCGCTGGCCGGGTTCCACCTGAAGGCCGACCTCGTCCCCGCCTCCTACCGATCCGAGGCGCTGGCCGAGGCCCTCGGGCCCCGGGTCGCCGGCCGCCGGGTCTTGCTGGTCCGGGCCGACCGGGGCCGGACGGTCCTCCAGGACGAGCTGGGGCGGATCGCCCACGTCGAGCGGGTCGCCGCGTACCGGAACGTCGACGCCGGGTCGATCCCGGCGGAAGTCCTGGCCCGGATCGAGGCGGGGTCGGTCGACTGGATCACCCTGACCAGCTCGGCGATTGCCGAGCGGCTCCACGGCCTCCTGAGCGAGTCGGCCCGGGGGCGGGTCGGCCCCGAGATCCGCCTGGCCAGCCTGAGCCCGGTCACCTCGTCGGCCGTCGCCCGGCTCGGCTGGCCGGTCGCCGTCGAGGCCGAGGAATTCACCTGGGACGGGCTGGTCGGGGCGATCGTGGCCCGGGTCTCGGCCGGGGCCCGGGCCGATCAGGGGCGAGGGACGACCTCGCCATCGGGGCGGGCGACCGATCCGAGGTCGTCGGACAACTCGCCCGAGGGGTTGGCCGGGTAGTCGAGGGGCCTGCCGGTGCTCGGGTCGATCGGGACCGAGGCGAGGTAGGCCGGCACCAGGTCGGCGACCGACCGGGGCCAGGCCCCCTTCTCGCCGTGGGAGGCGTGGATGGACAGCTCGACCATCAGGAATCGGAGGGCCCGCCCGGCGGCGTCGTGGGCCTTCCGGGCCTGGAATTGCTGGTTCAAACGCTCGGTCGCCTCGGTCCCGCCACACTGGAGGACGATCCGCTGAACCGGCCTGAACGCCCCGCGATACCAGCGCTCCCAGCGCTTGACGACGGCATCGGGGGCGACCCGCCGGCGGTCGATGGCCTCGATGGCGCGGATCGTGGCCTTGAGGTCCCCGGCCGGGAGGTGGTCGCGGAGCTTCCGGAGGCGGTCGACGGCCCTCTTCTGGAGGACCCAGCCGAGCTGGGCGTCGGTCAGCATCCCGCCCTGGGTGGTCGCCTGCCCCACGCTCAGGGAGTCGAGGTAACTCCGCGAGGCGTCGCCAGCCCGGCCGTCGGCCTCCGCGACCAGGCCCTCGGCGATCAGGAGTCGGGCGGCGTACTTCAGCAGAACCTGACGCTCGAACTGCCGCCCCAGGCCGGCCTCGGAGTCCTCCAGGGGCGACACCGATTCGCGACCGAGGCCGACCCGGACCAGGTCGAGCGCGGGGCGGTTGGCCTGGACGAACGGGCGGAGCGCGGCGGGGTCGGCATCGGCGACGGCTCCCTTGTTGGGCCAGTCCCCCCGGATCATCGATCCGGCACGGGCGAGGTCGTCGGAGCCGTTGGGGTCGGGCAGCCTCGGGCGGGTCGGCGGCAGGCGAATCCAGGAGCGGGCCGCGATGACCGCGAGGATTCCGATCGCCGCGACCAGGGCGATTCGCCGGGCCCGCCGAGGTCGGGTCGAGACCCCGAGGAGTTCGGTCATGGGTCGGCCTTCGGGGAAGGGGCCTGGAACTTCCCCGAGGTATTCGCTTGGCCGACCCGAAGATTGAGCCTCTCCCCCGATCAGCGCAGCTCGCGCGAGGTCTCGAAGCCCTGCCAGAGGACGAAGGCGGCCCCGAGGATGAACAGGATGTCGAGGACGAGGCTCTGACCGCCGAAGATCTTGGTCACGATGTCCAGCAGGAACAACACGGCCACCAGGCCCGCGATGCCCATCGCCCCGTAGCAGAGCAGCTTCTCGGTCTCCATCGACGTCCTCGCTCGGGTCGGCCTTCGGATCGACAGTACAACCCAGCTTACCACACCGTGGATCGGGGTCGAGCGGGCTCCGGGAGAAAGCCGGATGGATGATGGCCGATGGTTGATCGGGAATTTCCGCCATCGGCCATCGCGCTCAGGCCGTGGTCGGCTGGATCGGGATGGTCCGGGGCCGGGCGGCCTCCTGCTTGGGGAGCCGGACGACGAGGACGCCGTCCCGGGCCTCGGCGTGGACGCGGTCGAAGTCGACGGCCTCGGTCAGGGTGACCTGGCGGTGGAACGACCCGGCCGGTCGCTCGCGGACCCGGTTGTGGCCGCCGGCCACCTCGGGCGCGACCTTCTCGCCGCGGAGTGTCAGGACGTTGCCGGTCAGCGAGAGGTCGATCGTCGACGGGTTGACGCCGGGCAGGTCGACCATCAGGACGATCTCGCCGGGGGTCTCGTGGAGGTCGATGGCCGGGGTCCACGAGGCAGTGGCCAGGTCGGTCGGGGGCGCCACCGACGGGGCGCCGGGGCCGGGCTGCCAGTATTCCTCGAAGAGTCGATTGAGCTCGCTCTGGAGCGACTGGAGCGGGACGGTCAGCTCGCGTCGCCAGATTCCGGGTCGGATCATGGGGGTGTCCTGGGGCCGGCGAAGGCCGCCGAGAAGGGTCCGGTTCGATCGAGGCCGGGTCGGCCCGGCACGGGTGATTCGTCCGCTCTCAGGATGTCTTGATCTCGATCCGCCGCGTCTTGGCGCGTTCGGCCTTCGGCAGGGTCAGCCGGAGGACCCCGTTCTTCAGCTCGGCCGAGATCCTGGACCGCTCGACCTCGTCACTGAGGATGAACGAGCGGTAGAAGTCGCCCGGGCGATATTCCTCGTGGAGGACCCGGGCCCCCTCGGGCGCCGGGGCGGCGGCCCGGGCGTGGAGGCTCAGGACGTTGTCTTCGAGCTGGATCGAGACCTGATCCTCGGGAACGCCGGGCAGGTCGGCCTCCAGGACCAGGCCCTCGGCGGCTTCGTGGATGTCGATCGGCGGGGTCTGGCAGGGGGGCGAGGTCCCGGGGTGCGTGGGGGCCGCCTTGGGGTCGTCGCCCACGGCCGGGTTCCGGCCGATCGGGACGTGGATCGCGCGATGCTCCTGGGTCATGATCGTGCCTCCGGTCCGGGGACGAGGGCTCGGTCGTCGACGGCCGACGGGGTCACGCTGATCTGCCGGGGGCGGGACTCCTCGGCCTTGGGTAAAGTGACGGTCAGGACGCCGTCGGCGAAGCTCGCCGAGACGTTGGCCCCGTCGACCCGGTCGGGCAGGGTGATCGTCCGGGTCCATCGGCCGAACTGCCGCTCCTGGCGGCGGTAGCTCTCCTCGGGGACCCCGGGGGGATGCTTCCGGTCGCCTCGCATCGTCAGGGTCTCGCCGGTGATCGACAGGTCGACTTCCTCGGGGCCGACCCCGGGCAACTGCGCCGTCAGGATGTACGCCTCGCCGGCATCATAGAGGTTGATCGGGGGAACGCCCCGGGCCACCCGCCCGGGCTGGGCGGGCTCCAGGCTCTCGAACAGCCGGCCAACCTCGTGCTGGAAGTCCCGGAACGGATCCCAATGCCGCTGCCAGTTCAGTCCGCTCATGGCTTGACCCCTCCCTGCCAGGTGTCGAATCGCTGGCCCAGGGCAATTGTACGCAAACCTTGTGCCGATCGCGGAAAGACGAAATTGGCAGCCGCGACAGGTCGCCCCAGATTGTTGACCTGATGTTGGTTCTGATTGCGAAAAAATCGGGATCTGGATTCAGGTAAATTTCACGGATCCTGATGCAGTGCCATATTGGCAGGACGATCAGCCCTCTTCCTGGCTGCGGAGATCGCCGTCAAAACGGCATCTCGGGCTCGGTCGGTTGGCCTCGGGGTGGTCGCCGGGCGAAGGCGTCATCGGCTGTCTCCCGGGGATCGGGACGGGGCGGGACCGACCCGGCTCGGGCAACCGTCGCTCTCACGGAATCGCCTGCGACCCGTTCGGCGCCGAGTCCGGAGCCCCGGCCGGACCCGGCCCCGGCGCGACCCGGGCCCCGGCCAGCGCGGCGACCAGGCGGTCGAGGTCGCCGGGCCGGTGCGCGGCGGTCAGGCTGACCCGGAGCCGGGCGGTCCCCTCGGGGACCGTCGGCGGCCGGATCGCGGGGACCAGCAAACCGAGATCGAGGAGCCTTGACGCCAGGGCGACGGCCTCGGCCGGCCCGTCGACCGCGATCGGCACGATCGGGCCCCCCGGCCCGAGGCCCGGCAGGGCCTCGCGGAGCGACCGGGCCAGCCCGAGCACGGCCGACCGCCGCCAGGGCTCGTCCCGGGCGATCTCCAGCGCCCGGAGCGCCGCGGCGGCGGCGGGAGGCGGCGTCGCCGTCGAGTAGATCATCGTCCGCGAATGGTTGACCAGCCAGCCGATCAGCCGCCGCGACCCGGCCACGAACCCGCCGACCGACCCCAGCGCCTTGGAGAGCGTGCCGACCTTCACGTCCACCCGATCGGCCACCCCCAGGGCCGCCGATGCCCCCCGCCCCCCGGGCCCGTACACGCCCGTCCCGTGCGCCTCGTCCACCAGCAGGATCGCCCCGAACCGGCCGGCGAGGTCGGCCAGCTCGGCCAGCGGCGCGAGGTCGCCGTCCATGCTGAACACGCCGTCGGTGGCGATCATCGACCGCCGGAACCGACCTCGGTCGCGCGCCAGGATCGACCCGAGCCGATCGGCGTCCCCGTGGGGATAGACCCGGAGCCGGGCCCCCGAGAGCCGGGCCCCGTCGAACAGGCAGGCGTGGTTGAGCCGGTCCGAGTAGACCGCGTCCCCCGGCCCGACCAGCGCGACGATCGCCCCGAGATTCGCCGCGAACCCCGTCGGGAACAGCCCGACGGCCTCGACCCCCTCGAACCGGGCCAGCCCCTCGGCCAGCGCCTCGTGCGGCTCGCGCCAGCCCGAGACCAGCGGCGAGGCCCCCGCCCCCCAGCCATACCGCCCGGCCGCCGAGCACGCCGCCTCGACGACCCGGGGGTCCGAGGCCAGCCCCAGATAATCGTTCGAGGCGAAGTTCACCAGCGACCGCCCGTCCCGCCCGACCCGACCCGGTGTCGATCCCCCGAGCGCGACCAGCCGCCGCTCCAGCCCCCGGAGGGACCAGGCTTCGGCCTCATCATCGATCCAGGCGAGGGGGTCTTGCATAAAAGAGAAGGCTCATGAGGAATTCCGGGGTGCTGCTTTGTTTCAGCCCCTCCCGAGGTCAGCCTGGAACTCGCGGAGGATTTTCGCGATCTGGTCCGATCCGGGTTGTCTTCGGATGGGTCGCTCCCTGGCTCTCTGCCAGTTGTACGATACCCATCAAGACGGGACCAGGGATCGGCGGGCAGGCCGCTCGCATCAGCGTCTCTGCTCCGGGATGAATTCAGGGCGGCAAGTGACTGGAGCATGATAGGTCCGGCCGTCAACCCGGCCGCGAATCCGGGCCGGCTACCCAGAAAGGCGGCTTACGGCCGGACCCTCGGGGTGAATATGTCCGGGACGGGACGGGACGGGCCAGGGCTGGTCCGGGAATCGCCTGGGTTCGTCTTTCACGGGAGGGCGCGGCATGACAACCATTCGGGCGGCTTGGGTTCGTCCGGGTGGGATCAGTCGCGGGAGGCTGGGATTGCCCCAAGGTGCTCAAGATGGGTGAGATTCGTCGTGCGCGGGGAGCCTGGGTTCGTTCCGCCCGGCCGCCTGGACCGGATTTGGGTTCGTTTGGCAAGGCCGCCCGAAAAGTCCTTGGGTTCGTTTGGCAAGGCCGCCCGAAAAGTCCTTGGGTTCGTTTGGCAAGGCCGCCCGAAAAGTTCTTGGGTTCGTTCGGCAGGGCCGGACATCGGGACCTGAATCGGTCCTGTCTCGATGATATGGCAGGGTTTGCGGTCGAACTGGCTGCGCGGGCCCTCGGCGAGATCGGACGGCCCAAGGAATCGCCGAGCCAAACGTGATACCGGGGGCGGGCCGAGTCGGGGCCTCGGGCTCGAATCCGAGGAACTTCGGGGAGCCCGCCCGCGTCCAACGGTCGTTCCCGTCCGCACGAGTTCCGGTCCCCGCTACCCAGGAGGTCGCGATGCGCGAGTATTTCCGAGGGATGGCCCTGGCGTTGATGTTCACGATGGGGGTCTGGGGGACCATGCAGGCCCAGGACCCCGCGCCGGAGAAGCCCGGAGCCCCGCCCACCCCGCCCGAGGACGGATCCAGGCCGGCCCCGGTGGCCTGGACCACGGCCGTCGAGCCCAAGCCGATCACCCCGCCGGTCAAGAAGGGGCTGGACTGGCTGGTCGAGCACCAGCTCGGGGACGGCGGCTGGGGGCAGGGGGACGAGTCGCAGCAGATGGGCGGCGGGGCCGGACTCCGCGACAAGGCGAACGTGGCCGATACCTCGGTCGCCGCCCTGGCCCTGATCCGATCCGGCAGCACCCCCTCGACCGGGCCGTACAAGGAAGCGGTCGCCAAGGCGGTCCGGTTCGTCCGGTCGAGCGTCGAGGCGTCCGACTCCCAGTCGCTGGACGTCTCGACGATCAAGGGGACGCGGGTCCAGGGCAAGCTCGGCCCCAACATCGACACCTTCCTCGCCTCGCTCCTGCTGGCCGAGGTCAAGGACCGGATGGCCGACCCGGCCGAGAACCGGACCGTCGAGGTCGCCCTGAACAAGGTCCTCGGCAAGATCAAGGCCCACCAGAAGGCCGATGGATCGTGGGATAACCGGGCCGGATGGGCGCCGATCCTGGCGCAATCGATGGCCGGCAAGGGGATCAATCGGGCCGTCCAGCGCGGGGCGACGGTCTCCCCCGAGCTGCTGGCCCGGACCGAGAGCTACGCCAAGACCCAGTTCGCCCAGGCCGGGGCCTCGGTGGCCTTCGTCGAGGGGGGCCTGGGGGGCAGCGGGTTCGCCGGGGCCGGCGCGGGGATCGGCGGGCCGGGAGTCGGCGGCGGGTTCGCCGGGGGCGCCGCGGGGATCGGCGGGGCGGGCATCTCCGGGCCGGGCTCGGTCGCTGCGGCCCCGACGGCCGTCGGCGGCGGGTTCGCCGGGAGTGGCGGGACGATCGGCGGGCCGGGCCTGGCCGGGCCGGTCGCGGTCGCCTCGGCCCCGGCGACCCCGGCGGGCGGCGGCCGCGGGTTCGCCGGGAGTGGCGGGTCGATCGGCGGGGCGGGCATCTCCGGGCCGGGCTCGGTCGCCTCGGCCCCCACGCCGACCGATTCCCGCAGGACCCCGCGTGTCGTCGGGACCTCGGCGCCCGGGATCAGGGGCGGGCTGGGCTCGGCCGGGGTCGAGCTGTACGACCGGGCCTCCAGCCTGGGGATCCTCCAGGATTCGGTCAACTCCAACTCGATCCAGGAGGAGAAGTTGAAGAAGGTCGTCGAGACCTCCAAGGACGAGGCGGTCGTCGCCGACGCCCGGAAGGATCTCGGCCGGTTCAAGGAGGCCAGGTTCGCCCGCGACAACGCCCAGGGGCAGGTCATCGCCCGGCTCGACGATAAGGGGTTCCTGGCCGGCTTCGGGTCCAACGGCGGCGAGGAGTTTCTGAGCTACATGAACATCGGCGAGAGCCTGGTCCTCAAGGGCGGCCCGGCCTGGAAGAAGTGGGACGAGGCGATGACCGCCAACCTCGGACGGATCCAGAACGACGACGGGAGCTGGACCGGGCACCACTGCATCACCGGCCGGACCTTCTGCACCTCGACCGCCCTGCTCGTCCTGCTCGGCGACCGGACCCCGGTCCCGGACCAAGCCCGAGGGAAGACCGCCGTCCAATGAGACCGATCGGCGCGTTGCTCCTGATCGCCATCGTCGCCCCGACGCCCCGCGCCTCGGGCGAGGATCTCGCGCCCCGGGTCGACCGGGCGATCGCCGGGGCGACCCGGGCCCTCGTCGCCGCGCAGTCGCCCGATGGGGCCTGGCGATCGAGGACCTACGGGGCCTTCAAGGACGGGCCCTCGCTGACCCCCTCGGTCCTCAAGGCGGTCGTCTACGCCCCGGACTCCGAGGGTTCCCAGGCCGCCCGGGTCCGGGGAGCCGGATACCTCGCCGGCCAGGCCCGGGCCGACGGGACCATCGACGGCGGCCCCTTCGGCCGGCTCTACCCGGTCTACGGCGACTCCGCCTCGGCCCTCGCCCTGAGAAAAGTCCACGTCCCCGGCGGCCCCGAGGCCATCGCCGCCTACCTCGCCGACCTCCGGAGGCGGCAGCTCGACGAGTCGCTGGGCTGGCGGCCCGAGAACCCGGCCTTCGGCGCCTGGGGCTACGCCTCCGAGCCCGCCGCCGCTCGGCCCGGCGGCCACCCCGTCGACGCCGACCTGTCCTCGACCCTGTTCGCCCTCGGGGCCCTCCGCCAGGCCGGGGCCGCCCCCGACGACCCGGCGATCCGCAAGGCCCTGAACTTCGTCCGGACCTGCCAGAACTTCGACTCCACCGACGCCGCTTTCGATGACGGCGGCTTCTTCCTCACCCCCACCGACCCCGCCCGGAACAAGGCGGGATCGGCCGGGGTCGACCGCCTCGGCCGCGACCGCTCCCACTCCTACGGGTCCGCGACCGCCGACGGCCTCCGCGCCCTGCTCCTCTGCGGGGTCGCCCCCGACCACCCCCGGGCCCGGTCGGCGCTCGCCTGGCTCCGGCGGAACTTCTCCGCCGCCACCGTCCCCGGGACCTTCGAACCCGCCCGCGAGGCCGACCGCGACGCCACCTACTATTACTATTGCTGGTCCGCCGCCCATGCCTTCCGCTCGCTCGGAATCCAGATATTCAAACGCGAAAATATAAATATTAACTGGGCCGACGAGATCGCCCACGAGCTGATCCGCCGCCAGCGGCCCGACGGGACCTGGTCCAACCCCCATTCCGCCTCCAAGGAAGACGACCCGCTCGTCGCCACCCCCTTCGCCCTCGGGGCCCTGGCCCGGGGCCGCCCCTCCGGCCCCTGATCCCCCCGCGACTCCATCGCGCTGGAGCGATTCCCGCAGGGTGGCGTCGAGCGGTCCGAGGTCCACCGATCGACGCCCATTGATGGTGGGCCTCGCTCCGCTCGACGCCACCCTACGCCACCAAATCGGCCATCGGTCATCGGTCATCGGCCATCGGCCATCGGCCATCGGCCATCGGCCATCGGCCATCGGCCATCGGCCAGGCAATGCCCTCCGCTCAGCAGAATGCGGTCCGCTCGACGACCGGGAAGGTGGCGGGGACGGCCGTGTGGCGGCCGGTCGGGTCGACGAGGAACTCGATCGGATGGCCCGCCTGATTGCCCTGCTTGTCGAGGACCCGGGCCTCCAGGCTGTGCCGCCCCTTGGCGAGCCGGTCGCCGGGCAGGGGGGCCATCCATCGGCCGGGCGCGATGGGATCGAGGTCGAACCACGAGCCGCCGTCGATCCGGCCGCCGACCGTCGCGACCGGCTCGGCCGACCAGACCCGGACCTCGACCCGGTCGGGGCCCGCGACGACATGGGCGGGCCCGGTTGCCAGGATCGCCTCGCGGGGGTGGGTCACCAGGGCGATCGGCCCCCGGTCCTCGACCGAGCGATAGGTGACGGCGAAGTCGTCCCCGGCGAGGTGGCCGATCAGGTAGCCCGGTGGGCCGCCCTCGGGGTCGCCGATCGACCGGACGGCGACGAAGGCGTTCCGCCCGTCGTTGGCCGCCTGCAAGTAATGGGTGTGGCCGCAGACGATCCCGGCGACCCGACGCCTCTGGACGATCGCCCGCCAGTCGTCGAGGCCCGGGCCGTCGAAGGTCTCCCAGACCTGAAATGGGTAATTATGCTGAAATATGAAGGGACGTTCGCCCGAGGACAGGGCGTCCTCGACCTCGGTCCGGAACCAATCAACCTGCCCTTGAGTCATCCCCACCGGCTTCGACTCCTGGGTGTCGAGCCGGAGGAAGCGGAACCCCCGGAGCGAATCCGAGCCGTAGGTTGGCCCGAGGTGGGCCCGGAAGCCTTTCGCCTGGCGGTCGCCCTTGACGTCGTGGTCGCCGACCAGCGCGAAGTGGGGGGCGGCCAGCCGGGACCGGAGTTCGTCGAAGAGGCGGAACTGGGCCTCCTCGGCGTCCTGGACGTTGTCGCCGATGAACTGGACGAAGTCGGGCCGGATCAGCCCGTTGACCTCGTCGACCACCCGGAGGGCGGCCCGGTGGTTCTCCAGGCCGGCCTCGGTCAGGTGGAGGTCGCCGGGGACGACGAAGGTCACGGGGTCATCGATGGTGCTCATCAGGGCCTCACGGGGGAGAGTTTCGATTCGATCGGGGCGGCGGGGTCGGCCTCGGGCCTGGTCTCGGGCATGGCCGCCGCGAAGAACGCCAGGGCCGCGGCGGCGATGGCCGAGAGCGTGAGGAAGCCGGCGTTGAAGCCGAAACGGGAGACGATCGCGCCGGTCATCAGGTTGCTGGCCGAGGCCCCGATCCCGGTCGCGGTGGCCAGGGCCCCCTGCATCAGGTTGAATCGGCCGGTCCCCCGGGTCAGGTCGGCGATCACCAGGACGCCGACCACCCCGAAGATCCCCGCCCCGACCCCGTCCAGGAGCTGGACCGCGACCAGGGCCCGGGGGTCCGCGGTGATCGTGTAGAGGACGCCCCGGACGGGCAGGACGGCGAAGCCGATCAGGAACGTCGCCCGACGGCCCCACGAGTCGGCCAGCCGGCTCGCGAGCAGGGCCACCGGGACCATCACGAGCTGGGCCGCGATGATGCAGTAGGACATATAACCGGCCACCCCCTGGGTCATCCCGGCCGTCATCTTCTGGCCCACCAGCGGCAGCATGGCCGCGTTGGCGAAGTGGAACAGGACGACCGAGGCGGCGAAGATCACGATCCGCCGGTCGCCGACCAGCTCGCCCAGCGAGGCGGCCCGCAGCGGCTTCGGGGCCGGGTCGAGGTCCCGGTCGTGCATCGGGTCGCCGAGGCCGGCGGGCTTGCCCTCCTCGCCGCCCCGGGCCAGTTCGTCGTCGATCTCCTCGGGGCGGATCATCAGGGTCGCGACGACCGAGGCCCCGCACATCCCGGCCAGGAGGTAGAAAATCCCCTCGTAGGCGACGTGGTCGCCGATCAGCCCGGCGAGGACGGCGGCGACGACGTTTCCGGCGTGGTTGAACGCCTCGTTCCGGCCGGCCCGCCGCGACAATCGGGCGTGCCCGACCAGCCCCAGGCTCACCGCCGCGATCGCCGGCGGGAAGATCGCCGAGGCCACGCCGATGGTCGCCTGCGCCCCAAGGATTACCGGGAGGGTCGGCACCCGGACCATCGCCACGGCCCCCAGCGCCACCAGCAGGGCCGCCGCGATCATCCACGATCGCTTGCGCCGGGATTGGTCGATCAGGGCCCCGGCCGGGGTCTGGGCGATCACCGAGGCGATTCCCATCGCCGACATCGCCAGCCCGATCCGCGACGGGTCCCAGCGTTTGGTGGCCAGGTAAATCGCCAGGTAAGGCCCGAGCCCGTCGCGGACGTCGGCCAGGACCGCGTTGAGAGCGTCGAGCGCCCGGAGGCTCGCCCGGCTCGGATGGACGGTCTCGGATCGCATCGATGGTCCCTCGTTCAATAATGCGTCAGAGCGAGCCAGGCGACGCCCGCCAGGGTCGTCGCGATCGTCAGGGGGACGCCGACCTTGAGGTACTCGACGAAGCCGAGTTCGGTCCCGGCCCGCCGGGCGTTCTCGACCACGATCAGGTTGGCCACCGAGCCGAGGACCGTCAGGTTCCCCGCCAGCGTGCTCGACATCGCCAGGGCCAGCCAGGCCTGCTCGCGGTGGGACTCGGCCATCGCCGCCATCAGGGGCTTGAACAGCAGGACCGCCGGCACGTTGGAGACCAGATTCGAGAGGACCACCGAGAGCCCGCTGACCGCCACCACCGGCGAGTCCAGCAGGGCATGCCAGCGCTCGATCCCCCAGGTCCGGACCACCGTCACCTCGAAGGCGTGGACCACCACGAACAGCCCCGAGAACATCACCAGCAGCGGCCAGTCGATCGAGTCGTACACCTTCTCCGGCCGGACCCGTCCCAGCAACAAGACCCCCGCCGCCCCCAGCGCCACCAGGGCGATCGGGAAGCCCGCGAAGAACAGCCCGACCGTCACCAGGGCCACCGCCACGCTCTTGAAGACCAGCGAGGGATGGACCCGGGGAGCCCGCGGCTCGGGGGCCTTGCCCTCGGGCTCCTGATTCAGCACCCCGCGGTAGACCAGCCAGACGACCAGGTACGTCATCACCAGACCGACCGCCGCCACCGGGACCAGCCGCGCCGCGAACCGGAGGTAGGAGATATGAGAGAGCGACCCGATGATGATATTCTGCGGATTCCCCGTGATCGTGGCCACCGATCCGACGTTGGAGGCCGTCGCCAGCCCGACCAGGTACGGGATCGGCGGGCGCTTCAGGCGGCGGGTCAGGTCCAGGACCAGCGGCGTCAGCGCGACGCAGACCACGTCGTTGACCAGAAACGCCGACAGGACGCCCGACAGCCCGATCGTCACCGCCAGCAGCGGCAGGGGGCCCGAGAAGCTCGCGGCGATCCGGTCGGTCGCCAGGGCGAACGCCCCCGAGAGCCGGAGGAAGGCCACCACCACCATCATCCCGAACAGCAGGATCAGCGTCTCGTAGTCGACCGCCCTGGCCGCGTCGTGCAGGCTCAGGACGCCCACCCCGAGCATCGCGGCGGCGCCCACCAGCGCGATCCCCGAGCGGTCGATCCGGAGCCCGGGGACCTTCCCCACCGCCAGCGCCAGGTAAGTCAGGCCGAAGATCGTGGAAACCAATGGTATCGAGGCCGGATGATGAGTCACGGACGTGGATTCCTTGGAATGAATGATGAGACCGACGCTCGGAGGTGATCCGAAATCGAAAATGGTTCATGGTTCATGGTTCATGGTAAAACAGGGCCGGATCGCCTCTCACGCGGACGTCGAGAGGTCGGACGTCGCGGGCATGGGGGTAACCGTCCCGTCCTCGCCCAGCTCGTCGTGCTTCCGGAGCGTCTCCGGGACGAGGAAGACGACGATGGCCGTGGCGACGAGGCCCACGCCCGCCAGGCCCCAGAACAGGCCCCGATAGCCGAGCGGACCGACCACGAACCCAGCCACCGCCGGGCCGATCGCCGAGCCCAGAACCAGGCACGAGCCGACGGTCACCTGCGCCTCGCCCGACCGCCTCGGGTCGGCCAGCCGGTCGGTCACCCAGGCCGCCGCCAGGACCGCGAACAGGCCGTTGCCCAGCCCGTCCAGCGCCTGGTTGGCCACGACCAGGCCGGGGGTCGGCAGGACCGCCACCAGCACCAGGCGGAGGACCATCACCGACCACCCGAGCACCAGGAGCGGCTTCCGCCCCCACCGGTCGGCCAGCCAGCCCGCCGGCCAGACCACGATCATCCAGGCGACCATGCTCACCGCGAACGCATAAGCCAGCATCTGCTCCGGGGCGTGGAGGTCGCGCTTCAGGTAGAGCCCCAGGTACACGCCGCCCGGCGCGTTGGCCGCGTGGTACAGGACCATCGCCGCGGCGAACGCCCAGAGGCCGAAGTCCTTGGGGAGCCCGCCGCCCCGGGCTTTCTCCGGCCCACGCTCTCGATCCTGATCCCGGACCTCGCGGCCCGCCCGGCCCGACTCGTGGATCAGCAGGGCCGCCCCGACGGCCAGGGTCTGGACCACCGCCAGCGGCAGGAGGATCGACTTGACGCCCCCCTCGCCCCCGGCCATCCAGCTCCCGAAGAGGGTCATCAGGACGATCCCGATCGGCTTCCAGAACCGGAGGGCGCCCAGGGCCGAGCCCACCTGTCCTTTCGGGGCCAGCGCCGCCGCCTCGGCGCCCGAGAGGCTCTCCACGACCGCGCGGCCGATCCCGTTCTCGGCGAAGAGGATCACCAGGAAGCCGACCCAGACGATCCCGTGGGCCCCCCGGAGGAGCCAGGTCGAGGCGGCCACCGAGGCCAGCGCCACGACCAGGAACGGCTTCCGCCAGCCGAGCCGGTCGGACCAGAGCCCGACCGGGAACTGGGCCAGCCCGGCCAGGGCGGCCAGGGTCGAGATGATCCCGATCGCCCGGTCCGAGAGGCCCTCCTGGCCGAGGTAGAGCGGGAGGTACGGCAGGGTGAAGCCGATCCCCGCCATCCCCAGGAAGTACGAGCCGTAAAGGCCGATCCGGTTGCGCAGGTCCATGGTCTTTGGTGGTCCCTTGGGAGAGGAAAGATCCCCCGGCGCTACGGGCCGGGGGATCGGGGGGCGATCGGCCCGATCACTCGATCGGGGGCGGGAGGTCGTCGCGTTCGCGCTTCTCCTTGGGCTCGGGCCGCTCGCCCTTCTCCTTGGGCTCGGGGCGGTCGTGCTTGGCCTTGGGCGGCTCGGGCCGCTCGCGCTTCTCCTTGGGTTCGGGCCGCTCGCGCTTCTCCTTGGGCTCGGGGCGGCCCTCGCCGGCGGCCCGGGCCAGGTGCTCGGGGACGTGGGTCAGGGCCTCGGCGGCCCGGGCCAGCTCACCGGCCCGCTCGCCCCGGCCGGAGGTGGCGTCGCGCCGGGCGGCGTTGTAGAGGTCCTTGGAGGCGTCGAGGTAGAACGGGAGGTCGGCCACGCCCTTGGCGTCCTTGATCTCGCCGATCCGGTCGTAGGCGTGGCGGAGGTCGCGTCGGGTCCGCTCGTCCTCATCCCCGGGGCCGCCGCGGTCGGGGGGCGGGGGGAGGTCGTCGTCGAGGTCGAACGACGCGGCGTTCCGGGCGTGGTCGACGGCCCGGGCCAGGTCGTGGGCGGCGAGCCCGTACTCGCGGGCCTCGCGGTCGTCGCGCTTCTCGAAGGACTTCAGGCCCTCGCGGTAGAGCTTGGTGGCGCGGTCGGTCCAGTCGCGGAGCCGCTCCTCGGGGCGGCCGCTGGCCCGGTTGTCGGACCGGATCCGGCGGAGCAGGTCGTACGCCTTCTTCAGCTCGCCGCCGGGACCGCGATCGTCCTTCTTCTTCGACTTCGGCGGCGGGGGCTCGTCCGGCGGCGAAGCGGGTGCCGGCGGCATGGCGGCGGCCAGCGCCACGCCCACCAGGCTCGTGGCGCCGAGGGCGAAAATCTTGAGCAGGTTCACGGGAGTTTCTCCTGGCTTGACGATGGTTGACTCGTCGATGCGGCCCATCGGACCGCGTCGGGAGGTGGCCAATGCAGGGACCGTGCCGGTCGTGAAAACGGCCGAAATTTCGGGCATTTCCGGCGATTCCGGCCCCTCGGGCCCTCGAAGTTGGGCGGAATCCCCCCGCCCCCCTGGGGGCTTACTGCCCGAAGCGGGGCCGGGGCACGGCTTCCGATCACCGGCCCCCCATCTGGCCTGGTCTCGCCGCGGTTCCTGGTGGTGCCACGTCATTGGTCCCCTCTCCCCAACCCTCCCCCGCGAGAGGGGGCCAGAGGGGGAGTCACTTCTTCCTCCCTCCCCCTCGTGCGGGAGGGCCAGGGAGAGCGGGCCGAGACTCGCAGGGAGGCGGTTGCCAAGAATTCACGGTGACGCCCGATCCCGCCGGTCGGGCCCCCGGCGCAAGGGTTGCTTGATGACTCCTCGTGCTTGAAGACCGATCCGGATCCAGGGCGAGGGGGGCCGGGGACGATGCGGGTGCCGATGCGGGTCCAGGTCGGGGCGGTGGTCGCGCTGTTCGTCGCCGCGCTGGCGACGCTCTGGTCGACCAGCGCGTCGGTCGTGGAGCGAGAGCGGCGGCGGGTCTCGGCGGGCGAGGTCCTGGCCCGGGCCGGGGTGGCGCTGGCCGAGCGGGGCGAGGCCGTGCTGGCCTCGGCCCCCCGATGGCCCAACCAGCTCGGGCCCGGCGAGTGGGAGGGGCTCGACCATCGGCTCGGGGAGCAGGCCGATCGGGCGCTGGCCCGGTTCGACGGGGTCGAGGGCGGCTACTTCCTCCGCGACCAGCGGAGGTTCCTGGGCGCGGCGTTCCCCTCCGAGTCCGCCCCGAAGAAGGGGGGCCGCCGGCGGGCCGGGCACGGGCCGCCGCCCCGCGAGGTCGACCTGATCGAGATCCAGGCCGACGCCGCGATCCGCCGGGATCAGCCGTTCTTCGTGGTCGAGGACGTCCCGCCCAGCACCGTCGCGATCCGGACGGCCCCGGTCGCCGTCGACGGCCGGATCGTGGCTGCCACCTGGACCATGACCCGGCTGGTCGACCCCTTGTTCCTGGACCGGTCGCTCCGGGGCTACCGCCTGGCCGCCGGCCTGGCCCTGGGCGGGATCGCGCTGGCCCTGGCCTTGACGCTGGGGCTCTCGCGGACCGTGAGCCGGCAGCGGGCCGAGCGCGACCGGCTCCAGTCGGAGCTTCGACGCTCGGAGCGGCTGGCGGCGCTGGGCAAGCTCCTGGCGGGCGTGGCCCACGAAGTCCGCAACCCCCTGGCCGGGATCCGCTCGGGCGTCCAGCTCTGGCAGCGCGGGATCGGCCCCGACGCCGAATCGTTCGCCGACGTGCTCTCGGAGGTCGACCGGCTCGACGGGATCGTCGGCCGGCTCCTCCAGTTCTCCAGGGCCGACGCCCAGGAGATGGTCCCGGGCGACCTCAACGCCCTGGCCGCCGAGGCCGCCCGCCTGGCCCGAGCGATGGCCGAGGCGCACGGGGTCGGCATCGCGCTGGACCTGGCCCAGGGCCTCCCGCCGGTCCCGATGGCCGCGCCCGCCGTGGTCCAGGTCCTCCGGAACCTCACCACCAACGCAATCCAGGCCATGCCCGGAGGCGGCCGGCTCCGGATCTCGACCCGGCTCGACCCGAGCCGCCGGCGGGTTGAATTGGAGGTCGCCGACACCGGCCCCGGCCTGACCCCCGAGGTCCTGGCCCACCTCTTCGAGCCGTTCTTCACCGCCCGGGCCGGCGGGACCGGGCTCGGCCTGGCGATCGCCCGCGAGATCGCCCTGGCCCACCGCGGCGAGCTGACCGCCGAGCCCCGATCCGGCGGCCCCGGCGCCGCGTTCACCCTGGCCCTCCCGCTGGCCGGCCCGACCCCGAGGGACGCCCGATGACCGGACCGCCCGACCTGATCCTGGTCGTCGACGACGACCGGACCATCCGCCGGAACCTCGCTCGCCTGGTCGAGGCCGAGGGCTTCCGCGCCTCCGAGGCCGCCGACGGCGACGAGGCCCTCGCCAAGATCCGGGCGGAGAGCCCCGCCGCGGTCCTGCTCGACCTCAAGATGCCCGGTCGCGACGGGCTCTCGGTGCTCGGGGAACTCGGCCCGGTTCTGGCCGACCTCCCGGTGATCGTCGTCACCGCCTTCGGCGGCTCGTCCCCCGCCATCGAGGCCATGCGGCGCGGGGCTTATGATTACTTGACCAAGCCCTTCGACCTCGACGAGGTGATGCTCACCCTCCGCCGGGCCCTCCGCCAGCGGGCCCTGGCCGCCGAGGTCCGCGAGCTTCGGTCCCGGGTCGCCCCCGACGAGCCGGCCGACGAACCCGAGATGGTCGGCCAGGGCCCGGCGATGCGCGAGGTCTTCAAGGCGATCGGCCGGGCCGCCGCCACCGACGAGCCCGTCCTGATCGCCGGCGAGAGCGGGACCGGCAAGGAACTGGTCGCCTCGGCCCTCCACCGCCACTCGAAGCGGGGAGGCGGGCCGTTCGTCCGGGTCAACTGCGGGGCCCTGCCCGAGGGCCTGATCGAGAGCGAGCTGTTCGGCCACGAGCGCGGGGCCTTCACCGGGGCCGACCGGACCCGCCCCGGCCGGTTCGAGCGGGCCGCCGGCGGGACGATCTTCCTCGACGAGGTCGGCGAGCTGCCCGGTTCGGTCCAGGTCCGGCTGCTCCGGGTCCTCCAGCAACGCGAGTTCGAGCGGGTCGGCGGGTCCGAGACCCTCAAGACCGACGCCCGGGTCGTCTCGGCCACCCACCGCGACCTCCCCCGCGAGGTGGCCGCCGGCCGGTTCCGCGAGGACCTGTATTACCGGCTCAACGTGGTCCGGATCGCGATTCCGCCGCTCCGCGACCGCCCCGAGGACGTCGGGCCGCTGGCCGAGCACGTCCTCCGCCGCCTGGAGCGCAAGTATGGCTGGGCGGCCCTGTCGCTCTCGCCCGAGGCCCTTGCCGTGATCCGGTCGTCCCCCTGGCCGGGGAACGTCCGCCAGCTCGAAAACGCCCTGGCCCGCGGCGCGATCGCCGCCCGGGGCCGCGCGATCCTCCCCGAGCACCTCGACGCCGACGAGCCGGCCGACCCCAACCTGCCCGCCCCCGGCGACCCGATCGAGGAGCTTCCTCTCCGGGCCCTCCTGGCCGAGGTCGAGCGCCGGGCGATCCGCCGGGCCCTCCTGGCCTGCGGCGGGAACCGGACCCGGACCGCCGAGCGGCTAGGGATCAGCCGCCGCCAGCTCTTCGACAAGGTCCGCGAGTACGACCTCGTCCCCGGCCCCCCCGAGGAGTGACCGCGGCCCGACACTTGCCCCCCGATGGTTCGGACGGCTTCGCCCGGCGGATGGTTCATGGCTGATGGCTGATGGCTGATGGCTGGAGGGCGAAGGGCGACCGACGACGGGGGTCTGCACCGGAGATCGAGGCCGGACGAGGCTCTCGATCTCGCGCGTCCTCCCGAATCAACCATCGCCCATCGCCCATCGCCCATCGCCCATCGGCCGCCCGAAGCCGGTTCCGCCCCGCCGAATCCGCCGGGGGCTCCCCGGGGATGGCCGGTTCGCCTATGCTAAGAGGTCGGAGGCCGGCGGGCCGTCCGGGAACACCACGGGGGGCGGCCTGGCGATGAGCTTCGCGATCTGGGGAATGGGGACCGCCTTGCCGGAGCCGAGCATCTCGCAGGAGCGGGCCGCCGAGGTGATCAACCGGGCCTCCGGTTACGACCCGAAGCAGTCGCGCTGGGTCGAGTCGGTCTCGCGGGGGTCGGGCGTCCGTCGGCGGCACTTGCAGATGCTGGAGCACCTGGACGAGATTCTCGAGTCGCCCGGCGGGGTCGCCCAGTTCACCACGGGCTGGCGGATGGCCCGGTACGAGGAGGCGATCGCCCCGATGGCCGCCGAGGCCGCGGGCAAGGCCCTGGCGTCGGCGGGAATGGCGGCGTCGGAGGTCACCCACCTGGTCACGGTCTCCTGCACCGGGTTCTCGGCGCCGGGGTTCGACCTGGCCCTCTTCGACCGGCTGGGACTCCGGCCGGTGGTCCAGCGGACCCACGTGGGGTTCATGGGGTGCCACGGGGCCCTGAACGGCCTGAGGGTGGCCGGAGCCTTCGCCGGGGCCGACCGATCGGCCCGCGTCCTGGTCTGCGCCGCGGAGCTGACCAGCCTCCACTTCCGCTACGAGGCCGACCCCCGGCTCTCGGTGGTCAACGCCCTCTTCGCCGACGGCGCGGCGGCGGTGGCGGGCCGGGCCGAGCCGATCGACGAGGCCGGGCCCTGGCGGCTGGCGGCGAGCGGGTCGGCCCTGATCCCCGGCTCGGCCGACGCGATGACCTGGCGGATCGGCGACCAGGGGTTCGAGATGACGCTCTCGCCCCGGGTCGGCGGCCTGATCGGCGAGCACCTCCGGCCCTGGCTCGAAAGCTGGCTCGACTCCCGGGGGCTGGCGATCGCCGACATCGCCACCTGGGCGATCCATCCCGGGGGCCCTCGGATCCTCGACGCCGCCGAGGCGGCCCTCGGCCTCCCCCGCTCGGCCACCGAGGACTCGCGCGAGATCCTGGCCGCCCACGGCAACATGTCGTCCCCGACCGTCCTGTTCCTGATCGACCGGCTCCGGAGCCGAGGGGCCCCGCTCCCCTGCGTCGCGCTGGCCTTCGGCCCCGGGCTGGCGATCGAGGCGGCGCTCTTCGCCTGACCGGTGCAAGGGAGGCAGAAAGACATGACCTCATGAAAGACGATACTCCCGGGACGTTCGAGGTCGCCATCGCCGGCGCGGGCCTGGCCGGGGCATCGCTGGCGCTCCGGCTGGCCCGGCGGGGCGTCAAGGTCGCGCTGCTGGACCCCGGCCGGTTCCCGCGTGAGAAGGTCTGCGGCGAGTTCCTGAGCCCGGAGTGCTGGGGCGTCCTGGCTCGCCTGGGTCTGGCCGAGGACGTGACCCGATCCGGCTACCACCCGATCCGGCGGGTCCGGCTCTCCACGCCCGGCGGTCGCGAGGTGACGGCCGGAGTCGCCGGGCCCGACGGCCTGCCGGGGATCGGGCTGAGCCGGTCGTTCCTGGACGACCTGATCGTCCGGAGGGCTCGCGAGGCCGGGGCCGAGGTGTTCCAGGCCACCCGGGTCGGCGGGGCGATCTCCGAGGACGGGCGGGTCGTCGGGATCCACGCCCGGGGGGCCGAGACCGGGCCGATCGAGGTCCGGGCGGCCCTGACGGTCGCGGCCGACGGCCGGCACTCGGCGCTGGTCAAGCAGACCGGGCGGACCCGGGGCCGGAGCTGGTCGCGGCCCCGGCTCTTCGGCCTGAAGCGGCACTTCGCCGCCGGGAATCCCGGAGCCTCCGAGGAGGCCGGGACGGTCGGCCTGCACCTGATCCCCGGCGGCTACGGCGGGACCTGCCGGATCGAGGGGGGGTCGTTGAACCTCTGCGCCCTCTTGCCCGAGTCGGCCCTCCGGGGGCTCCGGGGCGACCTCGACCGCGTGGCCGCCGAATGCCTGGGCCGGAACCCGGTCCTCCGGCGATTGCTGGAGTCGGGCGACCCGATCGGCCAGTGGAAGACCGTCGCCGGGGTTCGCGTCCAGGTCTCCACGCCGGGTCTGCCCGGAATCCTCTACGCCGGCGACGGCCAGGGGACGGTCGACCCTCTGGGGGGGCAGGGGATGACCATGGCCCTGCTCGGCGCCGAGCTGCTGGCCCCGTTCGCGGTCCGGGCCCTGGCCTCGACCGGGGGGGCCGGTGCCCGGCTCCAGGCGGAATACCAGGCCGTCTGGCGGCGGCGGTTCGACCGGCGGGTCACGCTCTGCCGGGCGTTCCACCACCTCCTGGTCCACCCGGCGATCATCGATCTGGCCTCGGGGCTGGGCCCGGTCGCCTCGCGATTCCTGGCCGCGTGCTTCCATCAGACCCGAGACCCGGACCGATCGGTCCAGGGGCCGGCCGATTCCCCCCAGGCCGTTGCGGCGGGCTCCCGGCGCGATCTATCCTAGTTCGACGGACGGCTCGCGACGCGATCGGGAGGGACCCGGGGGGACGTCCCACGCCGCCGGAGAGGACCACCGCGCCATGATCGGATCGATGACACTCGCCCTCGCCCTGCTCGCCGGGCCGAGGGCCGACGAGGGCCAGGCTCGGCCGTTCCTCCACCCGCTCTTCACCGACCATGTCGTCCTCCAGCGCGACCTTCCGGTCCCGGTCTGGGGCTGGACCGAGCCCGGCGGGCGGGTCAAGGTCACGCTGGCCGGCCAGTCGGTCGAGACCACGGCCGACGACCAGGGCAAATGGATGGCCCGGCTCGGCCCCTATCCCGCCGGCGGGCCGCACGCGATGGCCGTCACCGGGCCGAAGCAGGCCGAGGTCAAGGACATCCTGGTCGGCGACGTCTGGCTCTGCTCGGGCCAGTCCAACATGGAGTGGTCCGTCAATCATGCCGACCGGGGCCCGATGGAGGTCGCCGCGGCCGACCACCCGCGGATCCGCCTGTTCACCGTTCCCCAGAAGGCCGCCGTCGAGCCCCAGATCCTCGTCGACGCCGCCTGGGAGGTCTGCTCTCCCAAGGCCGTCGCCGAGTTCTCGGCCGTCGGCTACTTCTTCGGCCGCGACCTCCAGCGCGAGCTGAACGTCCCGATCGGCCTGATCGATTCGAGCTGGGGCGGGACCGTGGCCGAGGCCTGGGCCAGCGCCGGGGGCCTCGAACCCCTGGGCGACTTCGCCGGGGCCCTCGGAGCCGTCCGGGCGGAGAAGGACGAGGAGGGCAAGCCGCCCCTCCGGCTCGACCAGGCCATGGCCGCCTGGTGGAAGAAGAACGACCCCGGCTCGTCCGAGCAACCCCCCTGGTCCGACCCCAGGTTCGACGACACCGCCTGGAAGTCGATGGACCTCCCCGGCCACTGGGAGGACCGCGGCCTGGCCAACTTCGACGGGATCGCCTGGTTCCGCAAGGAGGTCGAACTCCCCCAAGCCTGGGACGGCAAGGAGCTGACCCTGACCCTCGGCGCCATCGACGACCGCGAGACCACCTTCGTCAACGGAGTCGAGGTCGGCCAGACGAATCGGCATGACATCAACCGGCGCTACAAGGTCCCCGCCGGCGTGGCCCGGGGCGGCCGGAACGTGGTCGCCGTCCGGGTGCTCGACACCGGCGGGAATGGCGGCTTCGCCGGCCCCAAGGACGAGATGAGGCTGACGCTCGCCGGCGACGAGAAGACCGAGCCGGTCGCCCTGGCCGGCGCCTGGGCGTTCCGGGGCTCCTCGCCGATGGGCGAACTCTCCACGCCCCCCGACTCCCCCGGGAGCAACCCCAACCGCGTGACCGTCCTGTACAACGGGATGATCGCGCCGCTCCGGCCGTTCCCGATCAAGGGGGCGATCTGGTATCAGGGCGAGGCCAACGCGGGGCGGCCCGCGCAGTACCGCCGGCTCCTCCCGGCGATGATCCGCGACTGGCGAACGCAGCTCGAATCGGGCGAGTTCTCCTTCTTCATCGTCCAGCTCGCCAACTTCATGCGGCGCAAGCCCGAGCCCGGCGAATCCCAGTGGGCCGAGCTGCGCGAGGCCCAGACCCTGACCGCGAAGAATCTCCCCCGGACCGGCCTGGCGCTGGCGATCGACATCGGCGACGCCGCCGACATCCACCCGACCAACAAGCAGGAGGTCGGCCGCCGGCTGGCCCTGGAAGCGCTGGCGAAGACCTATGGCAAGGACGTCGAGTCCTCCGGCCCGGTCTTCAAGGCGATGGAGTCGAAGGAACACGCCGTCCGGCTGACCTTCGACCACCTCGGCGGCGGCCTGGTGGCCGGGGGCGGAGGCAAGCTCGAAGGATTCGCCGTCGCCGGCGAGGACGGCCAGTTCGCCTGGGCCGAGGCGACGATCGAGGGCGACGCCGTGGTGGTCTCTTCCCCCAAGGTGGAGAAGCCCAGGGCCGTCCGCTACGCCTGGGCCGACAACCCGGCCTGCAACCTCTACAACCAGGCCGGCCTGCCCGCGGTCCCCTTCCGGACCGACCCGCCGGCGAAGTGACCGGGTGAATTCAAGTCGATCGCGAGGGGCCGGGCGGCCGGCCCCTCGCGACGACGGCTGACTTCGGCGAAGGCGGATGAACAATATTTCATCAAAAGCACATAAATTTGCTTTTCATTTTAATTTCTCTTCATAAATGACGCGACACGATAGAATCACGTCGGCGCATGGGGCGAGGTTGGTGCTAGTTGATCCCATCGATGCTTTAAAAACTTTGCCTCGAATGATTTGGGGCAAGGCTGGCGTGCTGACCACCATCCTTGCCTCATGAGCCAAAACCTGAACGGACCTGGCCGCCAAGACGCAGGGCTTTCGCCCTGGGCTATGGTCGGTCGCACCTCCGGGGCCGAGCAATCATCCCGGATCGCCCCTCAAGGGGCCGCGTGGGCCTCGGGCTTGACTCCCGGGACGAACTTGTGGTTGCCGAAGGGGCGGGGCTTGAACTCGCCGACGAGCCCGACGTCGGACTCGGCGGGGATCTTGTCCTCCAGGCCGACGGCCCAGTAGGCGGCGTTGACCAGGAGCCGCCGGGTCCCGGGGCTCTCCAGGTCGGTGGCGGCGCCCATGGTGGTGGTGAAGACGCGGGCGGGCTTGCCCGACTCGCCGGTAAAAGTCTTGACCCAGGCCACCGGCATCATCGGGTCGTTCTTGGGACCCTCGACGGGCGGGCCGGTCGGGGTCATGTCCTGGACGACCTGGCCGAGAATCAGCGGCTTGCTGTCGCCGGGGAGGGGGAGGTGGACGGTGTAGACGTCGGTCGGGCCCCAGATGGCGCCGTCCTGGATCCCCTTGAGGATCGGGTGACTCTCGGCGCCGGGGGCGATGATCCCCCGGGTGCTCTCCTTGCCGTGGTTCCCGTGGTGGCTGATCCAGGTCTCGCCGAGGACCTGGCGGCCGAAGCCGCCGTCCCACTCCTTGCTGGTCCACGAGTAGCGGGCGAACTTCTTGGACCCCTTGAGGTTGAAGGCGTGCGTGGCCGTCCTGATGCCGATGATCGGGCGGCCCGACTCGACGTAGTCGACGATCTCCTTCATCTGGTCGTCGGGGAGGTCGCGGAACCGGGTGGCGATCACCATCAGGTCGGCCTTCCGGAGGGCTTCGAGGCCGGGGATGTTGTCGGAGCGGTTCGGGTCGATCGTCCCGTCCTGGCCCACGGCGAACAGGACGGTGCAGGTGAAGCCGTGGTGCTTCGCCAGGATCTGGGCCAGTTGCGGGAGGGCCTCCTCCGAGCGGTATTCCTCGTCGCCGCTGATCAGGACGACCTGCTTGCCGTGGCCGGGGCCGTCGCCCCCCCGGTAGACCACCCAGGGGTCGGCGCCCCGGGCGATCGGGGCCAGCAGCGAGGCCAGGGCCAGGGCGATCGGGAGGCGGGCGAATCGGGTCATGGAGAGATTCCCAGCTTTTTCGGGTGTCGATTCGATCAGTAACGATCCCCACGGGTAAAGCCGGGGGCTTTCTCACTAAACTCGAAGGCTTGCGAGTTCAGGCGACGTTACTTTCGCCCCAAGTGCGGAGATGTTGAGGGCCGCATTGATATCAGCATCCCCTTCAAAACCACACTCTGTACAACGGAATTTCAAAGCGTCTCGATAACCACGTTTTCCGCAGCGGTGACAAGTCTTGCTGGTGTAGGCCGGGTTGACCGCAACCAGCGGGACGCCCGCGTCAATCGCCTTATATTCAAGGAACGACCGGAGTTGATGGAACGACCAAGACTGCTGCTTGTATCGCTGGGCCTTGCGGACCTTGGTTCGCTCCCGGATCCCGGTCAATTCCTCAATGGCGATCGATCGTCCGGTCTGCTTGGCCTTGTCCACGATGCGACGGGTAATAACGTGGTTAATGTGGGCGGAATGCTTCCGTTCGCGTCCCGAGAGCCGTTTCAGGAGCCGCTTTGCCCCTTTAGTGCCTTTGGACTGAACGGAACGCCTGACCTTGGGATAGTGGTCCCTGACCCGGTTGATCTCCGTGGCCTCGAAAATCTCCCCATCGCTATCGACCGCGACTCGCCGTCTTCCCAGGTCCACCCCAAGCGTTCCAGTCGTTTCGATCGGCTCGGGAGCTTCATCGGTCAACTGGATATGGAGGTAGTACCCACCGTCTCGCCGCTTGACCAAGACTGCCGAAGTGGGCTTACGGCCCTTTAACGCGGCCCGTTGTCGCCCACCCAACAAGGTGGCGAGCTTGACGCGACCACTCAACAGGGTCAGACCGAACGTCCAGTTCCATTCATGGAAACTAAAGATGCGTTGATCGTAATCGATCGAGGTCGACTCGAACTTCGAGTGCATCTTGGCAGGAACCTTAAGTGCCGCACACGCACGGGCAATGGCCCGGATCGCCAGGTTCGCCGATAGGCCGAACGTCTCCCGAATGGCCCGGTAGGCGTCGACCTGTACTTTCACCTTGTTCGTGGAACCGATCCGCCGGGCCGCGTCCGCCGCGAAGTCGCAGGCCGCCGCGAACGCCCGGAGCGTGGCGTCGATCTCGACGACTTGCTCGGGAGTCGGATCCAACTTGCAGACGATCGTACGGACAGTTTCCATGGCGTTGATTGTATCACATGAGAAAGTCACAGGCAACAGAGAACTGAAGAAAGTTCACGCCTTTCCTCCCCATGCCTGAAGGCAGGGGCTTCTCGGCTATTTGTGGTGATCGTGGTTGTGGCCGCCCCGGAACAGCGGGGACTTCGGGTCGCCCTTGGCGGCAACGTAGGCGAAGAGGTCGAGGACTTCCTCGCGCGTCAGCTTGTCCAGCAGCCCTTTGGGCATGATCGAGGTGGGGGAGACCGATCGGTCCTCGATCTCGGCCCGGTCGATCGTCACCGGCGCGGACTTCGCCAGCGGGTTCTCGATCACCCGGATCGCCCGGGGGGTCTCCTCCAGGATCATCCCGGTGACGAGCTTGCCGCCCCGGGTGGCGAAGGCGTGGGTCCGGTACTTGTCCTCGATCTTCGCCGAGGGCTCCAGCAGGCTCCGGAGGATCTCGGCCCGGGTCATCCTGGGGTCGAGCCGGGCGAGGTCGGGGCCGACCGGCTCGCCCACGCCGTCGAGCCGGTGGCAGGCCACGCAGCTCGCCACCGCGAAGGTCTGCTTGCCGTTGGCGAACGACCGGCCGCCGTCCAGCCCCTGGACCGACGAGGCCAGGTCGTCGAAGGTCCACTCCCGGCGCGGGCGGTTGTCCTTGAGCAGGGCGTCGGAGATCGGCAGGGGGTGGTTCGCCAGGTAGCCCGTCGGGTCGGCCAGGTAGGCGGCGAGATCCTCGACGACGTAGAGAGCCCCGTACATCCGCCGCCAGTGGCCGGGATAGGTGCAGACATACGGATAGACCCCCGGGACGCCCGGCGCGGTGAAGCTCAGCTTCTGCGACTCGCGGGGGGCGAGCAGGCGGCTGGAGACCAGAATCTTCTCCGAGATCGGGACGTACTGCCGCTCCAGGGCCCCGGGGGCGGTCGCGGTGGACTCGCCGAGCAACCCGACCTCTTCGAGCGCCCCGGGCCTGGTCACGACGAAGTTGTGGGGCATGATGTCGCCGTTCTCGAAGACGACTTCCACCGGCTTGCCCGCCTGGGCGGCGATCCGGTCCTTGTCGAAGAGCATCTGGTCGGTGACGGTCCCCAGCCGGACCACCCGGACGCCCAGTCCGCCCAGCTCGCGGCGGGCCCGGGCCGCGCGGTCGGGCGGGAGGAGCCCGGCCAGGGCGTCGGCGAGCTGGAGGGCTCCGAGCGCGGCGTCCGAGGTCCGGTCACGGGCGGGGAGGGTCTTGATGGAGGCCAGGAGCGCATCGAGCGTCGGGCCCGCCTCGTCGACCGGCCAGTCGGCGGCGGGGATCCGCGCGATCGCCCGGATCGCGGCCGGTCGGTCCGGACCCTCGCCCCGGGCGAACCGGGCCAGGGCCCGGAAGGTCTCGGCCTCCTGGCCGCGGACCGAGGTCAGCGCGGCCATCGCCGACCGCCGGAGCGCGGCCCCGGGCGAGATCCCGCCGACCGGGGTGGCGGCCATCACCGTCGGGGCGGGCAGGTTCTCGGCCCGGAAGACGACCTCCCGGCGGGCATCCAGGACCTTCAGGGTGTAGCCGTCGAGCCGCTGGCCGAGGCCGTCGGCCCGGTTAAAAACGGCGACCGAGTCGATCGGCCGCTCGGCCCCGAGGTCGAGTTCCCACCAGGGGTCGGGGGTGTTCTCCTCGGTGTGGGTCTGGCCGCCGTCGCCGTAGCTGGCCCCCTTGTTGCCGTCGATGGCCTTGCCGGCGGGGCCGCCGTAAGCGGTGTTGCGTTGCGACGCCTGGCCCGTCGGGGCGACGTTCCGGCCGTCGACAAAGACCTCGACCTCGGCCAGCGTGAGGGTCCGGCGGCCCGCCAGCTCGATCCGGACGTACCGGCCCTCGATCGCCGACTCGGGCTGAATCGGGCCTTGCAAGAGCGGGAGGACCCGGGGATACAGGGCCGCGCGGAGGCCAGGGTCGCGGATCGCGGGCATGGCGTCGACGAGGTCGCGGAGCGACCGGGGGGACTTCGAGGCCAGGGCCCAGGCGCGATCGGGCCCGCCGTCGGCGGCGATCAGGGCGAGGTAGCCGAGTTGCCGGGTGATCGACTTCTTCCCCCCGGTGGCCAGGGCCTCCAGGTCGGGCCGGAGGCCGACGAGTTCGGCCGGTCCCCGCCCGGTCAGGAGCCGGCCGAGTCCGAAGGCGGCGCCCTCGAGGGCCCCGGCGGCCTGGGCGTCGAGGGCCCGGATCGCCCCGAGGATCACCCGGACCTCGGGCATCCCGTCGAGCCGGGCCAGGTCGAGCACGGCCTCGCGGCGGGCCTCCTCGCGGACGCCGTCGCGGCGGAGGAGTTCGAGGTCGACGCCCCGGGTCCGCTTCATCCCGAGGACTTCCTCGGTCCCCAGCCGGCCGAGGAAAAACCGGGCGCCGGCGTCGCTGGTCAACGCGATCGGCCGGCCCTCGGCGACCGCCTTCCGCCAGTGGGGCTCCAGGGCCTTCATCGTCTCGCTCCGGGTGTAGTCCAGGGCCTCGTCGGTCGGGTGCTCCGCCGAGATCAGGGCGACCTCCACGGCCTCGGGGACCGGGAAGAAGCTCGCGGCCCGGACAGCCTCCAGCCGGACCCGAGGGGACGGGTCGGCGGCCAGCTTCCCGAGCCGGGCCAATGCGTCGGGAACCCGGTCCCGCCAGGAGCAGAGGACCCGGGTCGCCGCGGCCCGGCCTGAAAATCGGGCGAGCCGAGCATCCGGCTGAGCAATTCGAGGTTCGCCACGTCGTGGTACTGGTGGACCCAGAGGGCTTCCATCATCTGATGCTCATGGTCGGGTCCGGCCTTGTCAAGCCGCGCCATCCAGCCCCCGACCGCGGCGAGGACCCGCTTCGAGTCCCGGGCCCCCAGCTCAACCTTGGCCCGGTAGCGGACGCGGTCCTCGGGGCTCTTGAGGAGGTCCAGAAGCTGATCGACCGGGGCCCCGGCGATGGCGGCGGGCCGGTCGAGCGGGCGAGCCTCGTGGGTCACCCGGTAGACCCGGCCGTGCTTCCGGTCGCGGCTGGGGTCGCGGAGGTTGTGCTGCATGTGGCCGATGATCGGGTTCTGCCAGTCGAGGAAGTAGATCGCGCCGTCGGGACCGATCTCGATGTCGGCGGGGCGGAAGTTGGGGTCGGAGGAGGAGACGATCGGCTCCAGCTCGGTCCCGGCCAGGCTCGAACCCTTGTCCTCGGACCGGTAGCGGAGGATCCCCTGGAAGCCGATCACGTTGGCGACCAGGAGGTTGCCCTGGAACTCGTCGGGGAAGTGGCGGCTGGTCAGGAACTCGATCCCGGCGCAGGGACGGGTCCGCTGCTGGTAGACCTGGGGCGGGGCGGCGTGCTTGTTGGGGTAGTCGACGTGGCCCGAGAACAGGGTCCCGTGGTAGGGGTTGGCCCCGGTCCCGTCGACGATGATGTCCTGGCCCCAGCGGTCGAAGGCGTGGCCGTGGGGGTTGGCGAAGCCGTAGGAGACGTAGACCTCGAACTTTTGCGACTTCGGCTCGAAGCGGAACACGCCCGCGTCGGCGCACCGGACCGGCGGGCCATACGGCGTCTCGACCTGGGTCCGGTGGAACGTCCCCTCCTGGAAATAGAGGGCCCCGCCGGGGTCGAGCTGGAAGCTGTTGGCCGTGTGGTGGGTGTCGGCCGAGTCGAGCCCGGAGAGGACCCGCTCGCGGACGTCGGCCACCCCATCGCCGTCGGTGTCCTTCAAGAACATCAGGTCGGGGGCCTGGGCGACCAGGACGCCGCCGTTGGCGAACTCGAAGCCGGTCGGGCAGTGCAGACCTCCGGCGAAGACGGTCCGCTTGTCGGCCCGGCCGTCGCCGTCGATATCTTCGAGGATGATCAAGCGATCATCCATCGGGTCCTTGGGCTTCCAGTGCGGATAGCTCTCCCAGGTCGCCACCCAGAGCCGGCCCTTGGGGTCGAACGCCATCTGCACCGGCTTGATGAGGTCGGGGAACGCCTCCTCGGAGGCGAACAGGTTGACCTTCAACCCCTTGCCGACGGTCATCCGGCCGATGGCCTCCTCGCCGCCGAGGAAGTGGTGCTCGCCGATGGGCCCCGGGCCCGGCTTGTTGGTCTTCACCGGGAGGAACGGGGGCGTGTTCGAGTCGTCGACCTTCCCGTCTTTCCCCTGCGCGACGGCCCAGATCCGCCGGTCGCGGTTGGCGGTCATCACGTCGAGGATTTCCATCTCCCGCCGGGCGACCACGCGGTTGGTCTGGCCGTCGACGAAGCTGAGGTCGGCCCGGCCGCCGAAGATCGAGTAGCCGTCGACGGTCCGGTAGCGGTTGAACCAGACGTGATTCTTGTCGAGGACGGCCCGGCGGATCTTCTCTTCCCGGGCGGGCTCGGGCCGGGGGCGACTGGCGAACAGGGCGGAGTCGATCAGCCCGGCGATCGCGTGGTTGCCCCGTTCGTTCGGGTGGATGCCGTTGATCGTGAGCGGGCCGCTGATGCTGGTCGCCATGCTCGTGCCGGCGAAGAGGTCGACGAAGGCCACGCCGTCGGCCCGGGCAACCTCGGCCATCGCGGCGGTGTAAAGCTTGAGCCGCTCGTTATTGGCCGAGGGGTCGGGAAGGTCGCGGCCGAGGGCCTGTTCCTGGGTGATCGGCGAGAACAGGACCAGCCGGGGGGACGACTTGCCGTTAGACTTCTGGGCCAGGATCTGCTTGACGAAGCCGTCGAGATCCTTCTTGAAGGTGTCGAGCCCGTCCTTGCCCGCGAACGACTCGTTGAAGCCGAAGAAGGCGAACACGATGTCGGCCTCGACCCGGGTCAGCCACTCGTCGGGACTCCCGAAGCCGGCCGAGCGCATCCGCTGCTTCACCTCGTCGCCGGAGAAGCCGAGGTTCCGGATCACCAGCCGATGCTCGGGGAATCGGGCCTGGAGCGTCGTCTCCAGCCAGCCGTCATGCTGCATCCGGTCGGCCAGGGTGTTGCCGATGATCGCGATGTGATCGCCCGGCTTGATCTCGATGGCGTCGGCCCTCGCGGTCGAGGCCAGGGCGAGGGTCGTGGCCAGGGCGGCCAGGGCATCCCGGGTTCGGCTCATGGCGGTTCTCGAATGATCGAGGACTCGGAACTCGGTTTCGTAGGGTCCGCTCTTGCCGAGCGTGAGGGGACATCCGAAAAATCGGTCCGCAAGCGCGGACCCTACCGAGTCCTTCAGTCCTTCGTGGAAGGCTGACCGAGTTGCTTGTCGGCATAGTCGAGCCAGACCTGCCAGTCATCGGGGCCCATGGAGTGCTTCCCGGGGCGGATGTGGTAGGCGAGGCGGTCGCCGACGAGGGTGTTGACCGGGGGCATCTCGGCTCCGCCGATCCCCTGCACGCCCAGCAGGCGATAGGCGGGGTCGGCGGCCTTGAGGACCTCGAACTGGCCGGCGGGGTTGGCCCAGGTGTCGAGCGTGCCGTTGGTCAACAGGACGGGGCGGGGGGCGGCCAGGGCGACCAGGCCGTTCTGGTCGAAGGGGAGCCGGTCGACCTGATCGTTGAATGTCTTGAACTCGTCGTCGAACCAGTGCGGGAAGCGGTCGTTGATCTGCTTGACCTGCTCGCCGACTTTGCCCCGGCTCGGAGCCGAGCCGCCACAGCCGGCCTGGTGGCAGACCGTCAGGGCGACCCGGTCGTCGAACGCCCCGGCCAGGAGGGCGGACTTGCCCATCCGGGAATGGCCGACGACGACGATCCGGGCCTTGTCGACGTCGGGGTCGGTCCGGAGGTAGTCCACGGCCCGGATCGTCCCCCAGGCCCAGGCGGCGATCGCGCCCCACTCGGTCGGGCCCCGCTTGGGGTGGTCCCCGCGGGGGACGGAGTCCGGGAAGACGCCGTCGGCGAAGCCGGGGTGATCCGGGGCGATGTCGCCGGCGTAGAACGTGGCCACGGCATACCCCCGGTCGACCGCCTTCTCGATCGACCAGACGCCGAGGTCCTTGCCCCGGCCGGCGTCGGTCGCCCGGTTGTCCTTCACGCCCGGGGCGTTGGCGGGCATCCAGGCCGTCGGCAGGGCGATCGTCGGGTCGGCCAGGGCGGCGTGGTTCCCGTGGAAGTTGACGCCCAGGAAGACCGGGGCGGGCCCGGTCCGGCGGTTGGGGACGACCAAGAGCAGGTGGATCTCGGGCACGCCCGGCGGCCCGAAGGCGATCACCACCTCCTTCTTAATCGCCTTGCCGCCGAAATACTGGCGGTCCTCGCGATCGACCGTCGCCCGGACCGACGCCGGCGCCGGGGGCATCACGCCGTACATGTAGTGTTCGAACAGCGCCTTCAGCTCGGGCCGGCGCCGCTCGGCCCACTGCTCGGGCGAGGCCACGCGGCTCCCATCGAGCATCACCAGCGGGTCGGGCAGGCCGGGGCGGCTCGGCAGGTCCGCGACCTCGGGAAACCCTGCGTGGGACATCTCCGCTCCAACGATCGGCCACGCCAGGAGGATCAGGCCCCTCGCCACCGCGATGATTACGGCACGTCGCATCGGTCCGGGACTCCGGTTCGGGTTCATCGGTCGCAGAGGGGGGCGGGGCGGACTCGGCCCCGATCGGGCCAATGTTACACCAATCTTTCGCGATTGCCAGACGCCAGGGACTCCGGGATGGCCCCTCGGGAACGATCAACGATCGGGGTCTGACCGCGGATTCTTGGGGTTTCGCTCCCTTGGAGGTCGTGGCCCCCTCTTTTCAACACCAAGGGGGAGGGGGCCGGAGGGGAGCCCTTTTCTGACTCCCTCCCCCCTCGTGGGGGAGGGTTGGGGAGAGGGGGCCGAGGACGTGGCACCACCAGGAATCGTGGTCAGACCCGAACAATCGAGGCAAGGCAAGCCGCCCGCGACAAGGACGGATGGCAAACTTCAATCTTCCCGCTTACGTTCGGTTACGCCCGCTTACGCCAGGAGCTTGCAATACTCCTTCTCGGTGATGACGTCGCGGGGACTCTCCAGCCGGTCGAGGAAGACGAGGCCCCTGAGGTGGTCGTCCTCGTGCTGGAAGACCCGGGCGACGAAGCCTTCGAACTCACGCTCGACCTCGGCCCCGTCCAGGGTCCGGTAACGGGCCCGGATCCGCTGGTGCCGGGGGACGTTCCCGCGGATCCCGGGGATGCTCAGGCACCCCTCCCAACCCTGGACGACCTCGTCGGATCGCTCGACGATCTCCGGGTTCACCACCACTTCCGGCTCCATCAATGGCGCGTCGGGATACCGGGGATTGGGCCTGGAGGCGACCAGGAAGAGGCTAACCCCCTCGTAGACCTGGGGGGCGGCGATCCCCACGCCGTCGGCGTCGCGGAGCGTGGCCAGCATGTCATCGACCAGCGCCCGGATCGCGTCCGAGGCGGGCAGGTCCACCGGCCTCGCCGGCTCCCGGAGGACCGGATGGCCGAGCTGCGCGATCGATCGGATCAGGGGCATCGGCGTCTCCGTCGGTCAATCGAGCCACTCGTCGGCCGGGTCGAACTTGGGCACGACGACGATCAGGACCTTCATCCGCCCGATCGCCCGATGCCGGACCCCGGGCGGGATCATCACGCAGACGCCGGGCCGGAGCGGGATGACCTCGTCGTCGAGCTGCATCCGGGCGTCGTCCCCGGACTCCAGGACGTCATACGTCTCGGTCAGCCTCCGGTGGTGGTGGAGCTTCGCGTCGGCGTCGATCTCGGTGACGTGGATCGTCCCCGGGAACTCCGGCGCGTCTCCGAACGCCCGGCGGGCCGTCCCGCAGGGGCAGGGGACCCCGGGGACCTCGGCGAAGTCGACGACCCGGTAGGGCCGGGCGGCGGGGTCCATGAGATCCCTCCTTCACAGGCCGCCGGCCTCGACGACCTCGCCGCCGGCCATCGTCGCCAGGGCCCACCAGGTCCGCGGGTCGACCCCGTCCTTGACGAAGCGGACCGAGCCGTCGAGCAATCCGACGTTCACCCCGCCCCGATGGAACGAGCTGGGCCCGACGCAGGTCGCCGAATACTCCAGGGGCTGGGCCTGACCCGGGAAGAGGCAGGCCCTCTGGTTCGGGGTCATGATGTGCGAGTAGCCGCCCCCCTGGGCCGCGAAATCGGTGCCCCAGACCTGCCCCTTGTGGTCGAACCCGGGGAGGACCGAGGCGTCCTGGCACGCCCCCCGATACCTGGCCAGGGGCACGAAGCGGTTTGACGCCGGCGCGGGGATGGGCACCATGTAGACCTGATTCGGGCCCGGGGTCGCGGTCCCGTTCTTCCCCCGGACGATCTCGCTCCAGAGGGCGGTCTGGGACGTCCCGTCGGTGACGCTGGCCAGGGTGACGGTCGCCCCCAGCCCCGCCACGCTGGGAACGCCGGAGGCCCCCATGAAGTAGGCCGGGCCGTCGTACCGCCCGCCGTTGTTGGTGGGGGTCGTCCCCAGGTTGTTGGGATAACTGGTGTAGGCGACCTGGCGTCCCCCGGATCCGCCGACGTCATGGGTCCCGCAGGGCACGTTCCCGTCGGATGGGCACAAAAAGACGCCGACCATCGTCGTCAGGCTGGTCGCGTTGGGCACCGACTCCTGGAAGTCGCTCATGTTCAGCGAGTCGAACAGCGCGGTCTGTTCCAGGAACGGGAGGATCCGCGCCTTCATGCTGAAGTTGTTCGACCCCACGGGACCCGTGGCCGCCGCCGGCGGCAGCGCGCCGTTGACGTCGCTGTAATTCTGGACCGCGAGCCCGAGCTGTCTGAGATTGCCGGCGCATTGGACCCGCCGGGCGGCCTCGCGGGCGGCCTGGACCGCGGGCAGGAGCAGGGCCACCAGCACCCCGAGGATGGTGATGACGACCAGGAGTTCCAGGAGCGTGAAGCCCCGTCGCGGCCCGCCTCCCGAGGAAAGCATGCCCGCCTCCGATTCCTGTTCCGGTCCCCGCTCCGGGGCTCGCCAGCGGCCCCGGCTCGACAACTGTCCTATCGACCATCCTACGAGCGTCGCGAAACCTCTGCAACGGGCAACCCACCCCGCCCTGGGTCGAGGGTTTGACCGCGGATCCTTGGGGTTTCGCTCCCTTGGAGGTCTTGTGCCCCCTCTCCCCAACCCTCCCGGATGAGGGGGCCGGCCCGGGACCGGAACCTCGAAGATCCGGCCATCCCGAAAAATAGTCTGCTAAGCCGCCCCGCGAAATTGCGATATGTCTCGGAACGATCGGCGAAACACCGCACCCCGACCGAGGACGCACCCATGCCCGTCAGCGAAGCCCGGAAGATCGCCGCCAGGATCAACGGTTCGCGGAGTCGAGGGCCCGTCACCGAGGCCGGCAAGGCCATCTCGCGCCGGAACTCGACCCGGCACGGCATGGCCGGCGCCGGCGTCGTCGTGCCCCTCGACGACTCCGCCGAGGTCCAGCGCCGCTCGATCGCGATGCAGGCCGAGATGGCGCCCCGGACCGAGATGGGCCGCTTCCTCGTCGGCCGCCTGGCCGAGCTGACCGTCCGGGTCGAGCGCTGCTCGAAGCAGGAGCGGGCCGCCACCAAACGCCTGTCCGACCACGCCGAGGCCGCATCCGACGAGGCGAGGCTGGCCGAGGTCGACCACCTGATGTCCTACATCGCCAACGAGCCGGCCACCCACGTCCGGAGGCTTTGCGCGATGCCCGAGGGGGTCGACCGGATGATCGCCGCGTTCCTCGAACTCCGCGACGAGCTGGAATACGGCGAGCAGACCCGGTGGGACTGGAATTACGGGATGAGGCTGGCCGACCTGACGTCATCGCGGTACATGGACATCCCGGTGACGCCGGTCCGGGCGCTGACCGGGGCCATCGGCGGCGACTTCAAGGACCTCCTGCCCGGCGAGGGTGGGGGCCTGTCGGACCTCGATCGCCGAGCCTGGGCCCGCGAGCGCCTGGTCGAGCGGATCGACGGCGAGATCGAGGGGCTCCTGGAGCATCGCGAGACCCTGGACCTCGAAGCGATCGAGTCCGACCGGGCCACCGCCTCCGACCGGGCGCTGTTCGACGCCTCGAAGGAAGCGACCCTGGCCCGGCGGTACGAGGCGGCGGCCGAACGCGGGGTCTACAAGGCGCTGGCGGAGCTCCGCCGGGTGGAAGCCGAGGTCGAGCCAGCCGGGGATCTCGACGACGGGCCGGAGTCGGGGTCCTTGGGTTCGTCCGGCCAGGCCGAGGCCCCGCCCTCCTCGCCGGCCGGATCATCGCCCGGGCCGGTCGCCCCGGCCCCGACGCGACCCTCCCCGACGGCGAATCCGTCCGCCGGGACGCCCATCGACGCCCCGAAGTCGACCGGCCGGGGGTCCGCCTGACCCCCGAGGGGCCCTCCCGACGCTTCGGACCGCCCCGATCGATCGGGGGAATGGGACGTCGCGCGCCGGGATGAGTCCGGGGAGCATCGCCGGCCCTCGCTCCGGACGAGACCGCCCCGCGCGGCCATTGCGGGACGATCGGCGGGGGCTTATGGTGGGCTCCCGGATGGGTCGACCGGCGGCCGGGGCACCTTGGGGAGGCGTTCGATGCGAGAACGGCGGGGCTGGTCCGGGGCCGCGGTCCTCGTCTCGATCCTGGGCGTTTCGCGGGGATCGCCCGGGGCTGACGGGCCGCCATTGGCCGATGACTTCCGCGCCGAGGTCGCCCGGATCGCCGCCCGGCCGCTGGCGGGGATCGGATCAGCCGAGGCGTGATCGCCGCCGGCCAGGCCGCCCCCGTGGCCCTCCTCGCGGCGATCTTCGAGCCCGAGGTCCCCTCGGTGACGCTCCTGGCCCCGCCCGCCACCTGGCGAGACGGTCGGTCCTTCCTCGGGGTCGACCGGGTCCTCGGGATCCCCCAGGCCGCGACCCTCCTGGCCCCGAGGCCCCTGAACCTGATCGGGACCCCGCCCGAGCCCTGGGCCTGGGCCACCGACCTCGTCCCAAAGCAGCCCCCGGCCCGCCGATGGCTTCGTTTCACCGGTTCGCCCTGACCGTCGCCGAAAGCCCGTCCCGTCCAGCGGCTGCTTGACTTCGAGTCCCGAGCCGCTAGAATCATCAATCTCGAATCGGGTCGACGCCCCATTCGTTGACCATGCCGGAGTGGCGGAATTGGCAGACGCGCTAGCTTGAGGGGCTAGTCCTCTTACAAGAGGGTGCAGGTTCAAGTCCTGTCTCCGGCACTATGCACCAGAAGGGGTTGCGTCGATTGACGCGACCCCTTCTGCTTGCGCCGCCGCTGGCATTGGCAACAATCTGGCAACATTGTTGCGGTGGCATTGGGGACACCCATGGCCAGCCTCCGGGAACGCAAAGGCACCTACCGATTCATCTTCCGCCACCAGGGCAAGCAGCATTTCGTCCCGATCGGCGAAGTCTCCAGGCGGGAGGCCCAGGCCACCAGAGGGATCAGCCCTTGGGGGAGCAGGCCACTTGTCTGGGCTCCATGTCCGGTCAACCCGGGGACGGCGAAGCCGCGACCTCGACCGCCAGGATGGAGATGTCGTCCTGAGGATGCTCGCCTCCATGCCACCGCGCGATCTCTCCCAGCAAAGTGGCGATCCCCTCCCGGAGCGGCTCGCCCCTTCCTCGGACGATCGCCTCCAGGAGCCGGGCGTCGCCGAATCGCTCGCCGCCGGGGCTCATCGCGTCGGGGAGGCCATCGGAGTAAAGATACAACCGGTCCCCCGGGGCCAGGCGGACGGATCGCTCGCCGAAAGCCTCCTCCGCCAGGCCGATCGGGAACCCTGGGCTTTCGAGGATCACCGGGAACCCTCCGGCGGGGAGGTGCAACGGGCCGGGGTGGCCCGCGGAGGCATGGCGGAAATCGCCCGTCGAGACGTCCAGGACCCCATACAGGAGCGTGGCGAATTGCTCGGTCGCCGGGTCATAGGGGAAGAGCCGGTTCAGGCGGTCGGCGACCTCGGCGGGCGGCGTGACCTCGGGCCGATCGAGAGCGTCTCGATGCTGGATCAGGATCGAGGACGGCTCCGATGGCGGCGAGAGGAGGCGGCTGAGCGTCACCGAGAGCAGGGCCGCCGAGACGCCGTGGCCGCTGACGTCCAGGACGAAGAGGCCAACCCTCCCGTCGCCGAGGGGGATGATGTTCAGCCCGTCGCCGCCCAGCTCGTCGCAGGGCCGATAGCCCCAGGCGAACTCCGCGCCCGGAACTTCGGGTGCCGCGCGGGGGAGGAACGTCTTCTGGATCTTCGCAGCCGCCTCCAGGTCGTGGGTCATCCGGCCATTGGCCTTCTCCAGTCGCGAGTTGGTCTCCTCCAACTCGACCTGGAGGCGACGGATTTTCAGGTGCGTCTCGACTCGCGCGTGCAATTCTTCCATCTGAAACGGCTTGGTGATGTAATCCACGCCGCCGATGGCGAAGGCATTCACCTTGTCGAGGTTCTCGTTGAGGGCGCTGATGAAGATGACGGGAATCCGTTTGAGGGTCTCATCGGCCTTGAGTTGCTGGCAGACCTCATAGCCGTTCATTTCCGGCATGTTGATATCCAGCAGGATCAGGTCCGGGGGGTCCTTCCGCGCCGCCAGCAGCGCCAGCTTGCCGCCGGGGACCGGCCGGACCTTGTACCCCCGAGCCTTGAGCATGCCGGTCAGCACCTGGAGGTTGGCCGAGATGTCGTCCACCACCAGGATGCTGGCCGCCCTGGCGACGGGCTTTTCCCCGACCGCGGGCCCGGGCATCTCCGCCCCTCCGGCGCGACTTTCGGGCTTTTCTGGATTCATAGGGAGGTCCCATTTTCCCGCGAGGTGGACAATCCGAAGGACTTCCGAGGCGGTCGCGATCGATCGGGGGCTGGTGGAAGGCCCGATCGACGATGCCCCGGTTTCTCTCCTCAACTCCCAGCCGGGGAGGCATCCTCCTCGGCGGCACGCGAAGCATCCGGCCGGGGGACGCCCGGGCCGAAGAGGTCGAGGAGCTTTTGATATTCGAAGCGCTCGGCCAGGGATCGGAGCCCCCGGGCAGTCTCGGGAGCGAGGGCTTCGACCTCCTGGATCATCGCCAGGAGTTGATCCAGGTCCGCGCCGATGACGGCCTCGCGCATCAGGTGGATCAGGTCTTGCGGCAGGGAGGCCAGGGACTCGGGGGTGAGTTCGGCCACTTCCTCGCGGGCCGGGTCGGCCGCGTCCTCGGCGTAGAGGAACTCGACCCCCAGATGGGCCTGGATTTTCTGGAAGAGCTCCACCTCCTGGAAAGGCTTGCCGATGAAATCGTCGGCACCGATCTCCAGGAGCTCCTGGCGGTTCTCGTCCAGGGCGCTGGCGGTGACCGCGATGATCTTGGGCTCCTTGCCGCCGGTCGCGGCCCGGATCCTGCGGATCGCCTCATGGCCATCCATCACGGGCATCCGGAAATCCATCAGGATCAGATGGGGCCGCCAGAGTCCGAACTCCGCGACGGCTTGCGCCCCGTCGCAGACCAGCCGGACCTCGAAGCCGACGGGCCCAAGGAACTGCACCAGGAGCTCGCGATTGTCCTCGACGTCGTCGGCGACCAGGACCCGACACGTCTCCTGCCCGGGCTTGAGCCGCAGGACATGGCGGGGCTTTTCGATGAGATGGACCGCCTGCGCCTCGCTCTCGTTCAGGGGCAGGTGGATCGCGAAGATGCTCCCCTGGCCGACCTGGCTGCTCACCGTGATGTCGCCCCCCATCAGTCGAACGAACTCCCGGCTGATCGCCAGGCCGAGCCCGGTGCCGGTCCCCGACTGTTGCCCGGTCTTGGTCTGCTCGAAATGCCGGAACAGCTTGGTCTGCTCGTCCGCCGAGATGCCCGGGCCGGTGTCCTCGACCTCGACCCAAAGGCAAGGTCCCGTCGAGTTCTCGCGATCGGCGCGGACGCGGAAGCTGATGCCACCCCTCTCGGTGAACTTGACGGCGTTGCCCAGCACGTTGATGAACACCTGACGCAGCTTATTGATGTCGGTCACGATGTAGCGGGGGACGTCGCCGATCAATTCCACCACGAACGACAGCCGCTTGCCGTCGGTCCGGACGCGGAACATCATCTCCAGGTCGTTGAGCAGGTCGGGCAAGTCGAAGGTGGTGAGGTTCAGGGTCGTCCGGCCGGCCTCGATCTTGGACATCTCCAGGATGTCGTTGATCAGGGCGAGCAGGTGCTCGCCGCTCCGGTTGATCGTCCCCAGGTACTGGCTCTGCCGGGCGTCCAGGTTCCGGTCGCGGAGCATGAGCTGCGAGAACCCGAGGATGGCGTTCATGGGGGTCCGGATCTCGTGCGACATGTTCGCCAGGAAGGCGCTCTTGGCCCGGTTGGCGGCCTCGGCCGCCTCCTTGGCCTTGGCCACCTCCTCCTCCGAGCGTCGCCGCTGGGTCACGTCCTCCATCGCCAGGACCAGCAGCTCGCCGTGCTGGCCAGCCTGGAGCTTGCGGGCGTTG